>Ga0075425_100001106_pt1 | contig 26024 bp, 19 predicted proteins | sample SoiMethybrSBSTD4_FD_75300 | JGI IMG/M metagenome (GOLD analysis project Ga0075425, IMG submission 75300) | Bulk soil microbial communities from a Populus tree surrounding site in Tennessee, USA - Soil MetaG P. TD hybrid SBSTD4 | ecosystem: Environmental > Terrestrial > Soil > Tree plantation...
GGCGCGTTCTTCGTAGGTGATGCGCCAACCGAGGCGTCTAATCGCGATGGTGAGGTCAGCGTCTTCGGCGACCGTATCGGCCGTGATGCCGCCAACCGCTTCGATGGCTTGCCTGCGCCACGCACCCAGCGCGCCGGGAACGACTGTGATGCAGTTCAGCAAATCGAAGGCACGCTTCTCCATGTTCTGGCTGGTGATGTATTCGAGTGCCTGCCAGCGCGTGAGCCAGCGCGAGCGGTTGCCGACCTTCACGTTGCCAGCGACTGCGCCGATTTTTGGATTGGAGAAATGGCGAACGAGATGGCTGATCGCGTCGCCCTCGATCTCCGTATCGGCGTCAATGGTGACGACGATTTCGGTACGCGCATGGGAAATGGCGTTGTTGAGCGCGGCAGCTTTGCCGCGATTAACCTGGTGAATGATCTGGACACGCGGCTCGCTGCTGAAGTTGTTGTCGAGCAGCGAGCCCGTGGAATCGGTTGATCCATCGTTCACCACGACGACGTGCATGTCGGGATAGTCCGATGCGAGCACGGATGTAACCGTCTGCACGATCACGGTTTCTTCGTTGTGCGCGGGGATCAGGACGGTCACGCCGGGTAGCAGGTCGGCTGGCTGGCCATGATCGGGAGCAAGTTTTTCGATGAGCGCGAGTATGCCGATGACCAGCGCGCGACCGCTGACCAGCACAATGCCGAGGATGAATACCCAGCCGATGCCGAGTGTGAACCAGTGATACAGGCCGAAGATGAAGCCGTCCGCTTTGGCCTGGAGCCACTCACCGCCTGTAAGCGGCACCATGATTTCGGCGCGCGTCTTGTTGAGCAGCTCGGGCACCGGCACGAACCGAAAACCGCGGGCGCGAAGCTGATCAATGATGACTGGCAGTGCGGCGACAGTTTGGCTGCGGTCGCCACCGCCGTCGTGAAACAGAATGATGTTCCCGGCGTTGGCTTGCTGCAGCACGCCATCAATAATCTCCTGCGCGGGGACCTGCTTGCCGTATGGCTGGCGCCAGTCATGCGGATCGATCTTCTGGCCGACGATGAGATAGCCCATGTCTTGCGCAATGGGAAGCTGCGCGACTTCTTCAGCGTATTCTGGCTGATGGTCAATTCCATACGGTGGGCGAAAGAGGATCGACTTCACGCCGAGCGTGCTCTCAATCAAGCGTTGCGTGAGGTTGAGTTCCCATCGCAATTGAGTCGGTGAAATTTCGTCGAACACTGGATGCGTGTAGGTGTGGTTTCCGACCGAATGGCCTTCGGCGTATTCGCGGCGTAGCAGTCCGGGAGACTTCGAGGCCTCTTCGCCGATCACGAAGAACGATGCCGGGACGTTTTTGTCCTTCAGAATGTCGAGGATCTGCGGCGTCCAGCGCGGATCGGGACCGTCGTCAAATGTAACGGCAAGCTTTTTGGGTGCGGCGCCGAGCTGATCGATTTCGTAAGAGAGCGGGTAGCTGTCGTAGGTTTCCGCGGTGAAAAGATCGGTGGCCCGGTCGTACGTGAACGAACGCACGCCGCGCTTTGGTTTGTCATCAATGCGCCAGATATCGCCGTTGCCTTCGAGAATGAGATCGGGTCCTGGTGGAACGTCTTTCAACTTTTCGCGGATAGCGTCGTCGGGACGCGTAGCGTCCCAAATCTTCCAGAGCGAAGTGTCGGCAGAGCCAAGCCGCCAGAGCGCAGTGCCTTGTACACCGAGCCGTTCGGCGGCGCGCATTTGGTTGTAGGCGGTAACCGCATCGAGAAACCAAACCTGGTGCGTCCGATCGTTATCATCGGAATACGAATAGTGAGGATTAAGGGAGGCGGGATCTAGCTCGACCTGTGCTTCGGATTCGTACGCGTGCAAGAGAGCTTCCTGCACGCTCAGATCTTTCGCCGTCGGATGGGATTTCTTAGTGGGCTCGAGCCAGTCGTAGCCGTAGTTCGCGACGCCGACGATCATCTTTTGTGCGGGGATGGCCTTGAGCAAGTCGTGCAGGTTCTCCATGAACCAGTCCTGCGCGGCGATCGGACCAGGGGAGGCGGCGGGCCAGTGTTGATCGTAGTTCATGATCACTACGGCGTCGCACTCTTTGCCGTAAAAGGCGTAGTCGAAGGTGTCGTCCTGCGCGGGCAGCGAGATCATCAGTTTCAGGCCGACGGCGTGGAGGGCGGGCGCGAGTTCGCCAATGAACTCCTGCAAATGCTTCTCAGTTTTTTGCGGAACTTCTTCGAAGTCCACCACTACGCCTGCTTCACGGGCCGCAATGGTGAACTGCACGACATTGCGCACCAAGTTGGAGCGCGCCGAAGGACTCGCCAGCATTTGCGCCAGTTCCGTAACCTTCCAATCCTGGCCATCGTAATTGCTGAGCATGCCCATGATGGGAATTTCCACGTTGGCGGCGCGCATCCATTGGTGCAGTTTGTCATCGCGAATAATCGCCAGCGCTTCCTCGGGAGATGCCTTCACGGTACGGTAGCGTTCAAAATCCACGACGGTCAGCCCGCCGTCCGGGGTGACAGCGCGCAACTCCTCCGGGATGACGAGGTCAAGATCCTTGTAATGTTTCCGAAGCGTGGCAAGACTATTCGCGTCGTAGCTCACATAAAACGCGGCGCGCAACGGATCGTAGCTGGCTGGCACAGGCTTGCCGAGGTTCGCCACCCGCCGATGCCGGCCTTCACGGATCGCAAGCTTCGCGTTCTTCTGCTTGGCTTTGAGCGCGCGGTAGTAATTGGATCGGGAGTCCGGAACCAGGGCCGCAGGAAGTTCGACGCTCGCGGCCATGTTGAAGAAAAAATACACCAGAAGAAGCGTCAGCAGGGCCCCACTGACTTCCATCACTCGGCGGGTGCGACGCCAGCGCACGCGCTGCGCGTCATAGAATATGGGGCTTCGTTCCTTCATTCTTCGCGTGTAGACAACTCAGGCAGCAAGCAGACCGATCTTCCGTCCGTTTTTCCGCCCGCCAGGTTTGGGTACACCTATTGTAAGATGCGGTCGAGCCATGAAGCGAGCTTTCTCGCATCCCCTGACCGCACTCGTAACCGGATTCTTCCTTAGGCTTTTCTTTCTGTTACGGCTGCCCAGCTCGGCCGGCGACACCGCACTCTACGAGACGCTCTCGCTGAATTGGGTAAAGCACAGCGTCTACGGAATGGTGGTTAACGGTGTGTTGACGCCGGTGGATATCCGCATGCCTGGGTATCCCGTTTACTTGGCGGTCGTGCATGCCTTCACCAATCTCAGCGGAGAGGCCGCGCGCTTTTGGGTGATGTTCGGCCAGATTCTGTTGGATCTAGTGGGCTGTATCTTCATTGCCGAGCTGGCAGTGCGTTGCTCGGGGCGGAACGCGGATACCAAGAAGGTATATCTCGTCGCGCTCTGGTTAGCCGCGCTGTGCCCGTTCACGGCAAACTACACAGCCGTTCCGCTTACCGAGACGTTCACGATTTTCTCGACCACACTGGCGCTGGCCACACTGGCGCCGACTGTCAATCCGGAACAGGCCACAGGCGGACTGTTGAAATGGGGCAGGTTTCCACGCCGCTCTGAATTTCTGGGAAACGCATTTCTTGCCGGGATCTGCGTTGGATTCGCAACACTGTTTCGCCCGGAATCGCCGCTACTCTTGGTCGCCTGTCTGCCCGTGATCCTGTGGATGACAGTTTTTCGTGGCGAATTCGGACGCGGTTTGCGGGCGGCGGCGCTGGCATGCCTCGCTTGTTTTCTAGTGTTATTGCCCTGGACCATCCGCAACGCCGTCACCCTGCATGAATTTCAGCCTTTGACGCCGCGGTACACGACGTTGCCGGGCGAGCGTGCTCCTATCGGCTTCATGGCGTGGGAGAGTACGTGGCTGTACCGATTCCGCGAAGTGTTTTTGGTTTCGTGGAAGATGAACGACGAAGCCATTCAAGTGGACGACATTCCAGCCCGCGCGTTCGACTCTCCAGAAGAGAGGCAGCATGTAGCTGCAATTCTTGAGCAATATAACCAGGACTCGAATCTCACGCCTGAGCAGGACGCTCAGTTCGCCTTCATCGCGCATGCGCGCACCGACCGGCGTCCGCTGCGCACCTATTTGTGGGTGCCATCGCAACGTGTGGTAACGCTATGGTTCACGCCTCGCATCGAACAGTTGCCTATCTCGGGTTCCATCTTTCCTCTCGCTCAGACATGGCAGACGGATCGGCTGGACATGTGTGTCACGCTGACCTTGTTTTTCGCGAATTTGTTTTATCTTGCGTGCGCTCTGTGCGGCGCAGTGCGGCTCTGGACATTTGCCCCCGAAAGCCGCGTCGCAGTGGCCATGCTGGTGATCTTTGTCCTGGTGCGCACGGTTTTTCTGACGACCGTGGAAACTCCGGAGCCGCGCTACGTTCTGGCTTGCTTTCCCGCCGTTATCGCATTGGCTGCGCACGGATTGTTGCGGCGCAACGCATCCCAGACGTTGCGCTCCGCATAAGACGGCCGGTTCTGTCAGGCTTCTGGCGGCTCGGGGTGAATGGTCACGCGATAGACCTGCGGAAATCTTTCCTTCACGCGGTCTTCCAGCGCCGCGGTGACATCATGTATCTGCGTGATGGGCAGCTGGCTTCGCATTGCGCAGTGGCAAGAAGCGAGAATGTGGTGATCCACTTGCCGCACCCGCACGTTGTGGGCATTCAGCAGTTCGTAATATTCGGCAGACAGCTGATGCAAAAAAGCCTCAATGGCACGGCCCAGATCGCGCAGGTCGCCCACGCTTTCCTCGGTCAAACTGATGTCCGTTCCCAGCGGCTCGATGTGGATGTTTACCTCGGTTGGTTCGTGGCGGAGCTGCCGGATGGCATCTTCCAGTTCGGTTGACTGGCCGTGCGCCTCTTTGAGGCTGAGATGCGGATCAACCTCAAGATGCAGCTCCACGAATAACTGCCCTTTGTTTTGCTGCGCCGAAAGATCGTGGATCGATAACCCCATTCGCTGAGCCACCGCACGAATCGAATCGAAAAACGGTTCGCCTTGTGGTGCGCGCGGTTCGGCGTGAACCACCGTGTCTGACGGCACGATTTCGCCGACTCGCTTTTCGATCGCGTCGCTCCAGGCATGGACCTGCTCAAGGCTGGCCGTGCGCGGCACGCTCACGGTAGCATCCACAAAATAGCGATTGCCGGCCCGGCGCAGCCGCACACGTTCTACCGAAAGCACGCCGTCCATTTTCCTGACCGCGGCCGCGATCTCCTCCTGCAGTCCCTCGGGAACTGCGTCGAGAAGTGCGTCCAGCGTGCGCTTGCCGAGCCGCGAACCTACCCACAGAATGACTCCCGCCACCGCAAGGCCGGCGAGCGCGTCGGCGTAGGCGAGCCATGGCATGTTCCACTTTTCGCCCGCCCACACCAGGCCAATTCCGGAGATGACCACCAGCGTGCTCCACACATCCGTGGAGAAATGAAGCGCATCGGCCTCAAGTGCTTCACTCGAGTATTTTTCCGCGACCTGGGAGAGTTTTCTGGCGCGCGTAATGTCAATCGCCAGCGCGCCCAGCAACACCACGATGGCGGCCAGGCTCGGCTGAATGTGCACGCTGTGGAAGAACAGCCGGTCGAACGCTTCGTAAATGATGTAAAGCGCTGTCAGCAGGAGCAGTCCGGTTTCGACGAAGGCGGAAAAATTCTCGAATTTGCCGTGGCCGTACGGATGACGTTCGTCAGCGGGCCGGTCGGAAACGCGCAGCGAGAGGAATGTGATTATGGCGGCGACCAGGTCCAGCCCGGAGTGCAGTGCTTCGCTCAACACGCCCAAGCTGCCCGTGCGAACGACCAGAAATGTTTTGAGAGAAACCAGCAGCAGCGCCGAGCCCACGCTCAGCAAAGCCGCTCGCCGTTTTTCCTGTGTCTCCGTTGCGGGCAGGGCATCCATGGCCGCGTTCTAGACTACCTTAAGTTCTGCGTCAGACAAGCGAGGCAGGCTGCTACGATGTGCGGTTCGGTGAGAATTTCAAAGCGGCGGAATTAATACAGTAGCGCAGGCCGGTGGGCTCAGGACCGTCGGTGAAGACATGGCCGAGGTGCGCGTCGCAGAGCGTGCATTTCACTTCGCGGCGCAGCATCCCCAGACTGAAGTCGTCTTTTTCGCGGATGTTCTCGGGCGCAATCGCTTGCCAGAAACTCGGCCAGCCAGTGCCTGATTCGAATTTGGTGCTTGAACCAAAAAGTGCTGTCCCGCAGGCTGCACAGCGAAAAATTCCTGCTCGATGCTCGTGTAACAGTTCGCCCGTGCCCGGAATTTCTGTACCTGCCCGGCGTGTGACCGCGAATTGTGGCGCGGTAAGAATTTTCCGCCACTCGTCGAGTGGCTTGCGAACTTTACCCAGCCGCGCTTTTCCGGTTCGCTTCCCGTTGTCATCAAACTGAACGATTTCTACCGTTGCATTCGGGACTTCCGGCTCGTCGTGCGGCAACAGGCTGGAACTCGCGACATGGTCCAGCCCTGCGAACACACCGACGGTCACCAATCCCGCAGCACCGAAAATCAATCCGCGACGCGTAAGTTCGTTCATCGAAGAAATGGTAGCGCCCGCCTTCAGCTTGCCCGCCGCAGGTAACGGCGCATTTCGCTATCTTAAACTGCGCGAAGCAGGCTACTTCGCGGTCATCGCCGGCGCAGGCAACAGCGGCGGCCGCTTCGGCTCGCCGCGCGCTCCGCGTACGTCCAATTCTTCAAACAGCAACGACGGCGCCACCACCGACGCCGGCAAGCCATTTTGCGCAGAACCAAACGCTCCCAGCGCTGTGCCGGCAAATCCCGCCACCTGCGTCTGCATGTAGTTGTACACAAACGGATCGTTCCCGATCGAGGTAACGTTGCGCAGCACGCGCGAATTCAACCCGGTGATGCGCGCGCCGCGAACAATTTCTTCGTGCCCGTCGGCCGGGTAAATCTTATAAACAAGAAGTGGCAGCCGATCGCCGCCTCCCGCGCCCCCGCCGTAGCTCGCCAGCAGTTCGCTGAAATCATCCTGGTGCAGGAGGCTGATGGCCGGATTGTCCAACTCCTTGATCTCGAGGCAATATTCCTGCTTGTTCGAGCGGCAGGTATCCAGAAATTTCTTTTTCAACTCGTCACGCGAAACCGTCTCGCTTGCGTTGAAGAACAGATTGCTCATGGTCGGCTTGGCGTCATTTAAGAACGCCGAACGTCCATGGCCGTTCGACTTCAGCGAATCGGGTCCGGGCCGCCGCGACATCAAGAGTTCCCTCAGGATGCCGCCATCCACCGCGGTCACTTTCTGCGCGTTGACACCTTCATCGTCCACGCTGTAGCCGCCGATGAGTGGCCTCCCTTGAAAGTCTTTCGCACTAGGATCGTCGACCACCGTCACGCTCGTGGGCAGCACACGTGAACCGGTGCGATTCACCCAGTCGCTGCGGCCACCGATATTGCTCAGGAACTGTTCCATCACCGGCTGGAACGCCACCGGCGGACGCGCTCCGTTCAACGCAGGCCCAAGCACCTGCGCCACAAGCGGTGCCGCCGCCCGCGCATCAAACAGCACCGGCCCGGTGTAGTCCAGAGCCGTGCCAGAAGCGCGCAGCGCCATCAACTCGCTGCCCTTCACGTTCAGCGCCTTTTTCACGTCGTCCACACTCGCCAGTTCAGCAGGCTTCGGCGCATACGAAGCGTAGAAATTGTTCAGCTCCATCCCGTCGTTGGCCAGCGTGTTCATGCCGGCCTCCACCGCCGCGAAGCTCCGGTTGGTGCGAATCTCGGTCCCTTCGCTGGTCAGCAGGTATTCCGTCGCATAGACCAGATAATAGGTCACACGCGACTCGTTGATTTCCGGAAATGCCCGCAGCGCCGCCGAAGCGTCCCGCGCTTCCTGCTCCCAGTTGCGGTTGCTCCAATCGGGCGTAATGAGCGGATCAACTTTCTTCACCGGAGTCACTTGTGAAAAATCATCGATGTCCGATTGCCGCGCGAGGCTGGTCAGGTAGGCGCGCTTGCGCGAATACGTCTCCACAGCCTCCTTGAACGCCTGGTCGGTCGCGATCCACAAGTCCTGCCGCAGCGAATCGTAGTCGCGGTCAATGCCCACCGATCCCGTCGAACCGATAAAGCCGCGGAACCCTTCATCGCTGATGAAGTTCGAACTGTCCTGCTTGTAGCTGCCCACCCGCGCTTCCACGTTCATGAAGCGGTTGCGCGTGTGCGCGCTGCTCATCAGCGCGCCGAATTGCGCCACGACTTCGCGCACGTCGAGGTCGAGTAGCCGGTATTCGATGTAGTAAGGCCGTACCGGCTCGTTCGTGCCGGGAAACTTCAACTCCAACCGGGTCTTCGCGCGTGCCATTTCGTCACGCATCGCTTGCAGTGTGTGATCGTTGTCCGAAGGAGTTTGTGCAAACATATTCGGCGCAATGCCACAAGCCGCAACCATCAGCAAAACACCCAGCCGAATCGCGTACTTCATCGCGCACCCCCGGGGTTCGAAGCAGCCTTCACATCATGCGCCGGCGGGGGCAATATGGGTGGAGCGTCCGTATCCGTCTGCTTTTTCTGCACTTCAAGCTCTGAAGTCAAAATCGCTGGCGATGCAGCCGAAACCGGCACAGACCCCGACTCCGCGCCGCAGTATCCGTTGAACACTTCCGGCGTGTCGCCCGTCGCCACAATCTTCGTCAACGCAGCCAGCGGAGTCCCGACAATGTCCACGCCGCGTACCAATTCGTCCGGCCGCCCATCCGCGAACACTTTATAAACCACCAGCGGCTGCACCTGGAACGCCTGCGGCTGCCCGCGCCCCGTAAATGTGAACCCGCCGGCGATGTCGTCAATCAGCAGACCGAATGGCTTGTTCTGCTTCTTGAGCAACTCGATCAGCTGCGCGCGCAACTGCGCGTTCGTCACAGTCTTGCTGCTCTTGACGATCAAGTTGCCCTGCCGCGAAACCGGCGTCGCGCCCAGTTGACGACGTCCGTGTCCATTGGAGTGCGGGAAATCCACCAGTGGCGAACGCGACATCTCAAAATTCTTCAGCACGCCGCGATCCACCAGAATTACTTCATGCGACGAAACTCCTTCATCGTCAAACCGGTAGTAACCGAGCAGATCTTCGCCGCCGAGCTTCCTTTGCGTGGGATCATCCACAATGCTCAAGAAATCCGGCAGGATCTGTTCGCCAACCTTTTTCGCAAAAGTCTGCCCTTCTGAAATGTCTTTCTGTCGATGTCCTTCCGCCCGGTGCCCAAATACTTCGTGGAAGAAAACTGCCGCCGCGCGCCCCGTCAACAATGCTGGTCCAACCGTGGGCTCATTCAGCGGCGCCTTCACCAGCCCTTCCATCTCCTTCCGCAACATGGCGCTCGCCGCTTGCACATCCTTGTCACTCGGCGCATCTTTCGGATCCACCCAATCAAAGTTGTAATATCGCTCGATGTTCATTCCGTCCGTCGCTTTTCCCTGAATGAACAGCTCCAGCCGGTAGCGAATCTGCCCGCTCTGCAGCTGCGTGCCCTCCGTATTCACCAGGTACGAATTCTGGGCCAGCGCCGAAAACGTAACGATCGAATTCAAAATGTCCGGCGACTCGCGAAACGCCTTGGTGTACGCGCGCACTTTCGCTTCCCACGGTTTGCGATCCAAAGTGAACGACGCTTCCGGCTCGATCGATTGATGTGGCTGCTCATGCGAAAAATCCGGCGCGCGCCCTTCCGCCGTGTCCGCCTTCACTTCCTTGCTCGAACGGATCTTGATCAGCGTTTCCGCCGCCGTGCGATATTGCGAATCCGTCTCCAGCCAGATCGCCCGCCGCACGATCTGCTCGTCGTTGTCTACTGGAACGCCCGTGCCCGGCCCGCCGCTAGGCATCCGCTGCTCGCCCACTTTATGCGTGTTGTCCAGCGTATAGTCGCCCGTCCGCACCGAAACCTGCAGCCACCGGTTGTGATTCTCGGTGCTGGAAAGCAACGCGCCATTCGAACCGGAAACCTCAGCTCGCTGCGTGTCCGTGATCGTGTAGCCGATAAAGTACGCAGCCGGGTCCTGCGCGCCGTAGGTCTTGAACGACCGGTCCAGCTCCGTCTTCATCGCGCCCAGTAGGGGAGACGGCTTGCCAACCGGAGTTGCATCCGGCGGTCCTGCTTGCGCCCCGCCGGGCCGCAAGGCTGCTCCCGTCACAAAAATCAACGCCGGAACGACGGCTCCGGCCCAAATTCGCTTCGATTTACGCAAAGGAGTCCTCACGGTCAAAACGGATGCACTTGGTTAAAATCCCAGTGTACGTCACTCTTCGGCGGGCATACAACGCGGCGTCTTGCCGGCCCCACGTGAATTCGACGGCCTCTTGGCCCAATTCGTTGCACGCTATCTCGCTCCGGCCACTCCCAGAATTTGACAGCCGTGCGTTACACTTTCTTGTGTTTTGACGCGCCAAGCATGGCGTTCTCTTCCTTATGATACGGAAAGGAGTGTCGTGGTCCTTCACCAGCGCCTCGCGGCTACCCTCTTCCTTTTTTCGCTCTGCGGCCCCTCAGCGAACGTTTCCATGCACGGACAAGACGCCCGCTCGGCGAGTACCGACTGGCTTCGCTACGGCGGCACTCTGGAAAACGACCACTACTCTCCGCTCGCCCAAATCAATCGCGAAAACGTAAGCCGCCTGCAGATCTCCTGGCAATTCGACAGCGGCGAAGAAGGCGGCCTGCAAACCAGCCCCATCATCGTCAAAGGAGTCCTCTACGGCATCACTCCGACGCAAAAAATCTTCGCGCTCGATGCCGCCACCGGCAAACTTCTTTGGAAGTTCGACTCCGGCATGATCGGCACACAGCCCAATCGCGGCCTTGCTTTCTGGCAATCCAGCGAGGGCCAAGATTCGCGCATCCTCGTCGGTGTCCTCAATTATCTCTACGCGCTCGATGCCGAGACCGGCAAACCCGTCCCGAGTTTCGGCAACAATGGCCGCATTGACCTGCGCGAAAACCTCGGCCGCGAACCCGCCTCCGCCAACTCCATCTATCTCACCAGCCCGGGCGTCATCTTCGCAGACCTCATCATCGTCGGCGGTCGCATGCCCGAAACTCTTCCTGCCCCTCCGGGCGACATCCGTGCTTTCGACGTCCGCACCGGCAAACTTCGCTGGGCCTTTCACACCATTCCGCACCCCGGCGAACCTGGATACGACACTTGGCCGCCCAACGCCTGGAAAACCAGCGGCGCCGCCAACAATTGGACGGGTATGACGCTCGACACCGCCCGCGGCATCGTCTACGTTCCCACCGGCTCGGCCGCCTCCGATTTCTACGGCACGGACCGCGCCGGCGACGATCTCTACGCCAACTGCCTCCTCGCGCTCGATGCCCGCACCGGCGAACGTCTTTGGCATTTTCAGGCCGTGCACCACGATATCTGGGACCGCGACTTCCCTTCGCCGCCCGTCCTGCTCACAGTGCAACGTAACGGCAAGTCCATTGACGCCATCGCGCAAACTTCCAAGCAAGGCTTCGTCTATTTGTTTAATCGCATCACCGGCGAACCGCTCTTCCCACTGGAAACAAAAACCTATCCGACCAGCAACATTCCCGGCGAAGTCGCCGCCAAACAACAATCTCTTCCCACTAAGCCCGCACCGTTTGCGCGCCAGCAACTCACCGAAGACATGCTCACTCAGCGCACTCCCGAAGCTCACCAATGGGCCCTCGAAAATTTCCGAATGTTTCGCAGCGCGGGTCAGTTTGTTCCACTCTCCGTGGGCAAAGAAACCATCGTCTTCCCGGGGTTCGATGGTGCAGCGGAGTGGGGCGGCCCAGCGCTGGATCCGCAAACCGGCATCATCTATGTCAATTCGAATGAAATGGCCTGGAACGCGGCCCTCGGTGAATCCACCGACGAAACGGGAACTCGTGCGCTCTACACCAGCCAGTGCGCCGTCTGCCACCACGACGACTTGAAAGGCGCGCCGCCAGACTTTCCCTCTCTCGTCGCGGTCGGATCGCGCCTCACTTTCAGCCAGATCGCCGCGACCATTCAAAACGGGAAAGGCCGCATGCCCGGTTTCCCAAATCTCACACTCGAACAAACCACCGCGCTTGCCGATTTCCTGGCCAACGGGCAATCCGCGGAAAGCTCCGCAGGCAAAAAAGAAATCGTCAGCTCTGGCCCGCAGTTGCCCGCAATGAAGTACCACCTCCTGGGCTATAACCGTTTCCTCGATCCCGATGGCTATCCTGCCATTGCCCCACCTTGGGGCACACTCAACGCCATCAATCTCAATACCGGTGAATATGTCTGGAAGATTCCGTTCGGCGAATATCCCGAGCTCATGGGAGCGGGCATGAAGGATACCGGAAGCGAAAACTACGGCGGACCAATCGTCACCGCGGGCGGGCTTCTCTTCATCGGCGCCAGCAACTTCGACAAAAAATTCCGCGCCTACAACAGCTCAACCGGGAAATTGTTGTGGGAATCGAACTTGCCGTTTTCCGGCAACGCCACGCCTGCGACGTACTCCATCAACGGGCGGCAATTTGTCGTGATCGCCGCAGGCGGTGGGAAAGATCGCAAATCCAAATCCGGCGGCGTTTACCTAGCGTTCGCTTTGCCGGTCACTTCCGATAGGTAACGCGTTCAGCAGTTGGGTCCGTTTGGATTGGTGGAGCATCCTCCGCTGGGCTTGCCGGGCGGCGTGGATCCGTTATTTCCTCGTGTCGCCACTACCGGAATGACTACAGCCGGAATCGCCGCAAGAATCCCCAGCGTAATCGCCGTTCCTTTTCCCATGTGATGCCCGACATTTTGTACGCCCGGCCCACCGCCCACGTCTGTGGTCGATCCGGCGCTCACCAATACGTCCAGCGAAGCCTGCGTCGGAGGCTGCGGACCCGTGCTGTCATTCGTTCGCACGTTGGAAAATTGCCCCGCCTTCACTTCAACGCACGCGCCTGTCAGGTTGCAGACCTTCACCACGCCTTCAAACACCGTCACGTTCATCGTTCCCGTCGTGTTATCGAAACTCGCAAAAAAGTCCGTACCGACAACACCCGCCACGCCGGCCGGTGTTTTCACCTGAAATTTTCCGTCCGCTTTGGTGATCTTCTGCGCCTGCGAACGCAGCTTGCCGTAAGTCAGCTCCAGCTCCGTCTGCTGCGCCCCGCCATCGTGTTTTACGACTTTGATCGAAGAGTCCGAACCCACGTTCAGCACCGAGCCGTCGTCCAGTGCAATGCGTGCCCGCGCGCTAGCCTGTGTGTTCACCACGTCCAGCCAATCCACCTGCGTTTTTGCGTTGGCATTGATCGTCTTGGCGCCGCGCGCGATGTTCACCGTCGGAATCACGCGCGAAACTTCACCGGCGCGCTGCGCGGGCGTGTCCGGTTGCGCCGCTAACTCGCTTGGGATGCACAGCAATGCGGACATCGCCAATGCCGGCAAGCAGGCGTACGGGGACTTGCTCTTCATCGGGAACTCTCCTGGGACACTCTCGGGTTACTTACTGTTGTTACTGGAGCATCCGTATACTGTCAATTTGAATTCCCGCCTGCGTTTCGGGTACGCCAATGCACCCCAGAAACACGCACCGCACACAGCGATGTATCTCGATGCCGGCCGCCTTGCTCGAAAGTCGTGCGGCCGATTCGCGCGGAACACTGTTATCAGGTCCGCACTTCTGCCCCTGCGGCCAGTTGTTCGCCGCTGACGCCCGCGCCACACTCTAGGCATGAAAGGCTTCGTCGGACTACTCATGGCCCTGCTGATTGCCGGTGGCATCTGGTATTTCTACACAAAACAGATGCCGACCACCGATCCCGGCACAGCGCCCACGCAAGCGATTAATCTCACGGGCGTTCGCATGGACCTGCTACAAATGGCTCAGGCGGAGCGCAGCTACATCGCCTCCAACGGTCGCTGCGGCTCGCTGGATGAGCTTAGTTCCTCCGGCGCCATAAATCACTCTCGCACTGAGCGCGATGGCTATTCCTACGAAGTGAAATGCGGCGACGGTCAGGACTTCTCTATCGTCGCCCATCACGCCCCCGCGCCGCCCGACTCACCAATTCGTTACCCCATCCTCGCCATAGACCAAAACATGCAAGTCGGCGAAGTCCAGTAGCGCAAATTGTTGGTGTCGGCGCACCAGAGCGCCCTTATCATGTGGGCTCTCGGCATGTGCGGTTTTGCTCTTGGCTGCCGCACCCTTCGGCTTTAAGGGCGAGGGTTCCTTGCCTAACCACCAAGAACATTCCGGCTCAAAAACTCGTTCCGGAATTTTCCCTGCGGGTCAAATTTCTTTGCCAGCTCCACAAACTCGGGCATCCTCTTGTACCGGCCGCGCAACTCTTTCGGCTCAATCGTAAACAGCTTCCCCCAGTGCGGCCGCACGCCAAACGGCGCCAGCGCCTTCTCGATATCCGGTAATATCGCCCTCACCGCTGGCCAATCCTGCTGCCAAGTGAAGTGAATCGCCATGGAATCCTGCTGATAACAAGGGCTCAACCACAGTTCATCCGCCAAAATCGTACGGATCTCCGTAATCAGCAAGTGCGGACTGATTTTGTCGTGTAGCTTTTCGACGGCCGAGATCGCCTCCGTTGCGTGCGTGCGCGGCACAAAAAATTCTGATTGCAGTTCTTTTCCCGCGCTCGGCGTGAATCCCATTTTGAAATGTGGCAATCGTTCGTACCACGGCCCCGGCACTCCCATCTGTTCCGTGCAATTCTCTGCGCCCAACTCCGCGATCGGATGCAAGTTCTTCTTTGCCAGCTTCGCTGCAAACCATTCCGGCTTGGCCTCGAACTCCTTTCCGCCTCTGATACGCTCCTTGATCCAGACCTCGTTCACATTCTTGTTCCGCCAGTCAGTGAACAAACTCACGCTGTATCCACTCGCCTGAATCGCATCGAAATGCGCCAGAGCAGCTTCCAGTGGCATGTTTTCGTAAACGTATTGCCGCACGGAAAACACTGGCTGCACGGCGAGCGTTACTTTCGTGATCGCGCCAAGCGCTCCCAATCCGACAACTACAGCGTGAAACTCGTCGCGGTCCTTGTGGGCCGACAACTCCACGACTTCGCCCGACGCCGTCACCATCTCCATGCCGCGCACCGCAGTGGACAAATTTCCGTTCTTCTCTCCTGACCCGTGGGTTCCTGTGCTAATCGCTCCAGCCACCGAAATGTGCGGTAGCGATGCCAGGTTGTGCAGCGCGTAGCCCTTCTCCTGCAGCCACGGCGCCAGCCGTCCATACGTCATGTTCGCGTCCACTGTGACGGTGCCCGCCGCTGCATCCAGCACCGGCGCATCTTTCATTTCTGTCAGCGACAAAAACGTATCCTTGCTGTCCGCAATCGTGTTGAAACAGTGCCGCGTTCCCAGCACCTTCAGCTTGCCCGTCTTCTTGACGTATTCCTTCGCCTCCGCCAGGGACTTCGCCGCGTACAAGCTCTCCGTGCTGTATTCGATATTCCCCGCCCAGTTCTTCGGCTTGTCCGGCACTTTGCTCTTCGCTCCAATCCCCACAATAGGCGACAAAAACGATTCTGCGCCAATAGCTCCCGCCAGTTTCAGAAACGTTCTCTTTTTCATATGTGAGGGCCGCTCCGTCGGCATCCGCGAAGGAATAGCGAAATCCCTCGCTGCTCAAAAGCGCCCCGATTGTATACCCGCTGCCTCTCCGATGGGCTTGCTCGCTCGCACCACCGGTCCCGCTTGCATTGGTGTATCCACCGCGGCACGCTGCTAAGCGTTCCCCCCGTATGTCATACCGATTTTGCGCTACTGGACTTCGGCAGGCCGACTTCTTCTCTTCATCGGCGAAGCGGATGTCGGCCTGCACCGTCGAGAAATCTCTCTTTTCTTGATGCTGGCCGGGAACTTTTTTCTAAACGCCTTCGTTCCTATCCACAGAGCGGCGGTTTCGCCTTGGCGAACCTAGTTCTCGGTGCCGCGACGATTCCTTGGGTGACTCACTTCTGACGGTGCGATTTTAAAGGAGACGATATGGGCGATGTTGGCGCAGGCATGATTGGATTAGCGGCGGTGGTTCTCTCTCTCGGTATTCCCATGGCCGCGATGTACACCCTCTTTCGCGTGAAAAAACTGAAAACCGATGAGCGCATGGCCGCCATCGCGCGTGGCATGGCCGTTCCTTTTGCGGAGGAAATTCCGCCTGCGGCGCGGTCCCGCAAGAACGCCATCCTTCTGATCAGCGGTGCCATCGGCTTCATGGCCACCTTTGGCGTGATCGCTGGCATCGTGCACGAACCAGAAACTTGGACCGCCGCAGCCTTCGGGTTGATTCCTCTGTCCATCGGCATCGGCTATCTGCTCGACTTCACCATCACCCGCCGCGAAGCGCACTCCTAAAACTTTAAATTGTCATTGTGAGCGAAGCAGGCCGACTTTTTCTTCCATCCGCGAAGCGGATGTCGGCCTGCGCAGTAGAGGGATGTCTCCGCGAGTTTTTCTCATGATGCGTTCGTAGTTCGCTCTGGCTTCTCGCTTCATTCGTTCCGTAGCGCCTGCACCGGATCAAGCCGCGATGCACGCAGCGCCGGCAACGCACATGCCACACCGGTCACGGTCAAGAGCAAGACCGTCACGACAATGAACACGCTCACGTCAAGCGGCTTCACTCCGTACAGCAAATCTCGAATCACGCGCGTCACGACCACGGAGCCCGCCAGCCCCAACAGCAATCCCGTTCCCGCCGGCCGCAATCCATCCCAGACCATTAGCCGCAGGACCTCGCTGCGCTGCGCTCCCAACGCAATGCGCACTCCGATCTCTGCTGTCCTTTGCGTTGCCACATACGATAACACTCCAAATAGCCCCGTCGCCGCCAACACCAGCGACAACGCCGCAAATGCCAGCAGCAGCATCGCATCGAAACTAGCGCTCAGTGTCGATCTACCGATAATCTGCTCCATCGTCAGCACATCGGAAACGGGCAGGTCCGGATCGAGCTGTTGCACGATTCGCTGGACCGGCAAAGCGAGTTTCGTCACATCTCCACTCGAACGCACCGCGAGCGTTCCGCTGTTGGGAACGCTGCCGTAAACGGCCGTATATAGTGGAAAGTACATCATCGGCCGTGGTGCCTGAGCGGCGAGATACCGCGTGTCTCCCGCGACGCCGACAACACGGAACGAGCGCCCGATCGTCAGGAGATGCTTTCCCATCGGATCCTCGCCGGGAAAATATTGGCGGACCAACTCTTCACTGACGATAACCTCGTCTGCCTTGTCAAGCCGCTGGTTTGCGGCAAAGGTTTGTCCTCTCACCAGCGGGATTCCTAGCGCCGCAAAGTATCCCGGATCAACCCACCGCACGACTCCCAAGTTGTACTGTCCTTGCGGTAACGGCGGGTGTTCCACGATCGCAAAACCGCTGTCGCCACCGTACCCCTCTCCGGGAACCATTCGTGTGAACGTTGCTGCGTCAACGCCCGGCAATGCGCGCACGCGCTGCAGGAGCGTTTCGTAAAAATTAACCCGCCCGGCCGATTGTTTGTACGCCGCATCAGGCAGGCTGAAATGCATGGTCAGTACATCGTCCGTGATGCATCCCAAATCCGTGCTGCGCAGTTGTTGATAGCTCTTCAGCAACAAACCCGCTCCGATCAGCAGTACGACGGTAAGTCCCACTTCGAGCGAGAGCAGCCATTTGCGCAGACCCACGCGCGCTTGCCCTGCGCTGTGGGACCGCGAAGATTCTTGTAGCGCGGACAGCACCTGCAGGTCGCTGTCCGACAGCATGGACAGCATTCCCGCGAAAAGCGCACAAAGGAAGACCAAGCCGGCCGCAAACGCCGCTACCCAGCCATCAATGCGAATACCTTCCACTCGGCTCACATCCGGTCGCGCCGTCACAAACCATTGCACTACTGCATAGGCCAGCAACAATCCGGTCACGCCGCTCGCAGCGGCCAAGACAAAACTCTCCGTCAAATGTTCCGCCAGCAGTCGCCAACGGCTGCCGCCCAGCGCTGTGCGAATCGCGAGTTCCCTCCGCCGTGTGGCTGCTCTCGCCACCAGCAAGCTCGCCACATTCAGACACGCAATCAAAAGGAAGCAACCCGTCGCCGCCAGCAGAACATAGAGTGGTGTTTTCACGTCCCCGACCACGTCCTCGAGCAAGGGCCGCGTGTCAGCCCCTTTGCTTACAAAAGGATTGTCCTTGTGTTCATCGTGCAGCCTCTTGGTAATGACGGAAAGTTCCGCTTTCGCCTCGGCCCCGGTGGCTCCGGGCTTGAGTCGACCGACTGCGCCGAAACTATGGTTGTCCAGAGCCTGCATGTCATCGGCGGACTCTTCGTGGTAAATCGGAGTCCACAGTTGTGCGTTCTGTTCTGGATAGGCAAACCACGCAGGCATTATCCCGATCACGGTATAGGGTTTTGCATCCAGGCGTATCGTTTGGCCTAGGATCGACGCGTCGCCCCCAAATCGCCTCTTCCACAGTCCCCAGCTCAAAACGACCGTGCCATTCGCCGACGGTTGGTCCTCCTCGGTCGTGAAAGTTCGTCCAATGGCCGGCTGCACTGCGAACGTCGTGAACAGGCTCGCCGAACACTCCGCGCCTGGTACTTTCTCGGGAAGCTGTCCGCCGGTTTCGGAAAGGTTGTACTCCGTCCGGAACGAAAAAATCGCCAAGTCCAACAAATGCGAGTTTTGCTTCTTCCACTCAGCGAATACTGCGGGAGCCGAAGCGTTGAGCTTGAATCTCTCATCAAAGTACTCGTAGAGACGCAGCAGCCTGTTCGGCTCCTTGTACGGCAGCGGCTCCAAAAGGACCGAACGGACCACCGTAAACATTGCTGTCGTCGCGCCGATGCCCAGCGCCATCACAAATACCGCCGCGAGCGCAAACCACGGCGTCCGCCACAGCGATCTCGCCCCATTCCGCAGGTCGCGCACCGCCTGTTCGAGACGAATCCATCCCCAAGTGTCCTGCGTCTCTTCCTTGACCACGTCGGGATTCCCAAAGACCCGCAGCGCTGCATGCCGTGCCTCTTCCCGACTCATCCCCGCCGCAACGTTCTCCGCAATCTGCTGCTCCAGATGAAACTGAACCTCGTCATCGAGTTGCCGCGTATTCTCCCGCGCGCGCAGCAGACTCCGCATTCTCATCCAGACTCGCCTTGCCCAATCCATGAAGAATCACTCCTAAGACGTTTCGACCACCAAATTGATCGCCGTCGAAAGCCGGTTCCAGTTCTCGGCTTCCTTCTCCAGTTGCGCTCGCCCCGAAGCGGTCAGCGAATAAAACTTCGCCTTCCTTCCCGTCTCCGATTCCTTCCACTTCGCCTTGATCCACCCGCGCTGCTCCAACCGGTGCAGCGCCGGATACAGCGAGCCTTGCTGCACCTGCAGCACCTCGCGTGAAATCTGCTGAATCCGCTTGGCGATTGCCCAGCCATGCTTCGGCTCCAGCGAAATCGTCTTCAGGATCAGCAAGTCCAATGTTCCCTGCACAAGATCACTCGGTTTTCCCATACCATGACTATCTACATCCGTGATTGTAGATAGTCAAGGCATTGTTGCAACGCGCCAGATGACTCGTCATGCCGAACGAAGCGAAAAATCTCTTTCCTTGCGCTCAGGGCTGAAAATCCGTTGTGCTAAACTTCCTTCGTGCATCCCGCCATTCCTCTTCTTCTCCAACTCCAGAAAACCGACCAGGAAATCGCGGCCTTCCGCAGCGAACTGGAAGCCGCTCCCAAGCGCATCCGCGAACTGGATTTGAAACTGACCGGCGCACGCCGCGCGCTGGCGGCAGAGAAAGAGGCGCAAACACAAGCACTAGCAGCCCGCAAGAAGGCCGAACTCGACGTAGCCGAGTGGCGGGAAAAAGGGAAGAAGTTCCGCGCACAAAGCTCCGCTGTGAAAACCAACGAAGCGTACAAAGCTTTGCAGCATGAAATTGCCAACGCCGATGAGCAAACTAGCAAAGGCGAAGACGCCCAGCTCGAGCAGATGATGGCCGTCGAGGAAGCCGAGAAAAAAGTGAAGTCCGCAGAAGCTGCGCTCAAAGAAGCGGAACAATCGGTCGCGGCGGATCGCAAAGAGATTGAGAATCGCGCGCGCGAAACCAACCGCAAAATGCTCGCCGAGATTGCCGCACGCGGAAAACTGGCCGCCCAGATTCCGGAAGATGTCGTTGACCGCTTCGCTCGGCTTGCGAAACGCCACCACGGCGTGGCGATGGCGGAAGCTGTGGGCGAGCAGTGCCGCGGCTGTGGCATGCGCATCCTGCCGCATATGTTTCAGGAACTACTTCGTGCCGAAGATCACGAATTGCACTTCTGTGAAAACTGCGGGCGCATTCTCTACGCGCCGAGAACGCTCTCGTATTCTTCCGATCCCGGCGATTCCAACGCGCTGTCGGCCTCGTGATGGTCCGCAAAGTTCCAACTCACCACGGTGCAGGACTCTTCGGCGAACCCGGGCCGGACGCGAAACCGGGCGCTCCCGCCGCGTGGCGCGCGAATATTGACGGCGGCTCGCGTGGCAATCCCGGTCCGGCCGCTTACGGCGTGGTAGTCCGCAATCCGCGCGGCGAAATCGTTGCGCGGCTGAAGAAGTACATCGGCAGGACCACCAACAACGTTGCCGAATACTACGGTCTGATCGCCGCGCTCGACTACGCGCAGTCCAACAACATTCGCGCGCTGCATATCGAAAGCGACTCCGAGCTGCTGGTAAAGCAGATGCGCGGGCAGTACAAAGTGAAGAGCGCGGATTTGCAGCCGCTCTGCGAGCGCGCGAAAAAGATGTCGCAGTCTTTCGCGTCTTTCCGCATCAACCACGTTTATCGCGAGCAGAATCGCGAAGCGGACGCGCTGGCTAACGAAGCGATGGACGAAGTCTCCGGCGCGCCGCGCATGGAAAACGGAAAGCCGAAAATGGAAAATCGCAATTCCTCTTCCGGTTCAAGTTCTCCAGCCGGCTCTGCGATCCGAGTGCGCGCTCGGTTTCGCAGCGGCGTGCTCTATCCCCTCGAAGACATCAACTTGCCCGACGGCGCCGAAGTAGAAATTCTTCTTCAGCCGACGAAGCCGCAATAGGCTGCGGAACTTTAGGGGCTAAAGCCCCGCTTTCCTTTCTGACCGTTACGTTGGGGCTGAAGCCCCGAAAGCCGCCCATCCTTCGGGTTGCCAGAACTCTGTTGAACTTGATTCTTGAGAACAGTCACGTCATAAAGAAAGATTCCTCGCTGCCCGGACTTCGCTCGGAAATGACGAGTGTGCGGCGCACGTGTGCTCTCAACTCTGAGCCGCAGCGCGATGGAGCACAGCGATCTCGATTTTTTTCATTTGCAGCATGGCTTGCATTACGCGCTGCGCTTTGTTTCTGTCCGGGTCGGCGAGCAACTTGCTAAGCGCTGTCGGAACTACCTGCCACGACAAGCCAAATTTGTCTTTGAGCCATGCGCACTGCGATTCCTGACCGCCGCCGGAGGTCAACTTATTCCAGTAATAGTCGGTTTCTTCCTGCGTTTCCGTGGAAATGGAAAACGAAATCGCTTCGGTGAATTTGAACATCGGGCCGCCGTTTAGCGCGATGAATGGCTGCCCTTCGAGTTCGAAATTGACGATCATGACGCGGCCACCCATTCCGCCGGGTGCGCCCTCCGGATACCGCTCGACATTGAGGATTTTCGAATCCTTGAAGATCGAGCAGTAAAACTTCGCAGCTTCCTCTGCTTGAGTGTCGAACCACAGGAACGGCTTGATCTTTTGCATCATGTTGTCGGCTTTCTGCCAGAGTCTGAAAACTTACCTCCATCCGCGTTGAGCCGATCGTGAAGATCCTCTCGGCCTTGCAGGATTACCTCGCGCATACGATTCTTGTGCCCATCCACTGGCGAGCCATTTTTCGCCGGAATCGCTGCGACTCTTTCCAAAAACTGGAAATCTGCCAACTGGATCATCAATCGTCGTAACCCGGAATCTTCTCGACGGTACTCGTGGCTCGCGCAGCGATCTAGCGCAATTTCGCGAGGCCGTCTTGTCTGTTTCTCCGAAAGAGCCAACCTCTTCATTTTTCGGTAGTACCACTCTTTTGAATAGCCGCTGCGAAAAGCCGGAATGTCAACTTCCAAGAATGTCAGAACCCCATCGACGGCGGTTGATTCTCCTGCAAGAAATCCGGGCTAGTAGCGGGCTAGCGCCTCCTCGTAAAACTCCTTTAGATGTTTGTGCAGGTCTTCGAGTTCCTGCCTGGTAGCTTCGTGAGCTTTCCGGTTGGTTCCAAATTCACAGCGGGCTTTGTCATAGGCTGCCGCGTGCTTTGCGTGTGACTGACGAATACTTTCCAGGAGCTTTCGATACCATTCATGGTTTGGCATTGAGCATTCATTTTCATTTGAGGGCGTAGGAGCGATAGAGGGTGTCGCGCTGAGCGGGGATGAAGCCGGCGTCGGAGATGACGCGGCGGAGTTCGGACTCGTTGGTACGGTTGCGGACGCCGGCGGCGTAGACGACGTTTTCTTCGATCAAGATGCTGCCAACATCGTCGGCGCCGAACTGCAAGCCGACCTGGCAAACCTTGATGCCGGGCGTGAGCCAACTGGACTGGATGTGGTCAATGTTGTCGAGATAGAGTCGGCTGACCGCGAGCGTTTTCAGATAATCAACGGCGGTGGTTTCCTGAACTTTCTTGCCGAGCGGCGTGTTGTCTGACGCGAAAATCCACGGTATGAATGCGGTGAAGCCGCCCGTGTCCTCCTGAATGCGGCGAATGCGGTCGAAATGGTTCACGCGGTGGCGAAGTTCTTCGCCGCAGCCGAACATCATGGTGGCCGTGGTGCGCAGGCCGAGTTTGTGGGCGGTGCGGTGGACGAGTTCCCAATCGTCGCTGGTGCACTTGAGCCGCGCGATTTTGCCGCGAATTTCGTCATCGAGAATTTCCGCGCCGCCGCCGGGTATGGAAGCAAGGCCGGCGTCCATGAGGCGGCGAATGGTGTCTTCGACGCTGAGTTCGCTGACCTCGGCGATGCAAAGAATCTCGGGTGCCGAGAAACAGTGCAAGTGGACCGTGGGGAATTTCTGCTTGATGGAGCGCAACAGATTTTCGTAGTAGCCGATTTGCAGGTCGGGATGCAGGCCGCCCTGGAGCAGCACGCCGTTGCCGCCGAGCTCCAGCATCTCTTCGATCTTCTTGAAAATTTCCTCGAAGGGGAGAATGTAGCCGTCTTTCGCCCCGATGGGGCGGTAGAAGGCGCAGAAAGAGCAGTACTCGGTGCAGAAGTTGGTGTAGTTGATGTTGCGGTCGATCTGATAGGTGGCGACGCGCGGGTCGTTCTTCTTGAGGCGGAACTGGTGCGCCTCCATGCCGATGCCGATCAGGTCATCGGATTCGAGCATTTCGAGGGCTTGTTGTTTGCTGGTGGCCACGTTCTGTTCTCAGGCTTCTATTCTAACTGAAGCCGGTCGTTGATTCCTGCGTCGGCGGGTTCGGAAGGTTTGAACCGGCTGGCCGCAGTTTGGGACATCCGCCATAGACGCGCCATAGACGCCGCCCCCGCCCTGGTGTTTTGCGTACGTATTGATTCCAAACAACTTGCGGCAGCGACTTGGTATTGGTTTATAAGGACTTAGGTAGGCGCAGGCTCCTCCCGAACTCCGAAAGCACAGAGTGAAGTCTGTGCCAGTTACATGTCGTCCGGGGCGAATTGGGAGAAGGCGTCGGGAGCTGCTTCTTCGAAACGAGTGAGGCGGCTGCGGAAGACGAAGCGGACTTTGTCGGTGGGGCCGTTGCGCTGCTTGGCGACCTGAATTTCGGCTTGATCGCGCTCTTCGGGAGAAGCGTCGAGCTTGGCCCAGTGGGGACGATAGATGAACATGACGACGTCGGCGTCCTGCTCGATGGCGCCGGATTCGCGGAGGTCGGAGAGTTGGGGGCCGCGCTCTTCGCGTTCGGGTGCGCGGGTGAGCTGGCTGAGAACCAGCACGGGAATCTGCAATTCCTTGGCGAGACCCTTGAGGCCGCGGGAGATGCTGGCGACTTCCTCCTGGCGGGAATTGAAACGGCCGCGCGCGGTGATGAGCTGGAGATAGTCCACGACGAGAAGCGAGAGACCTTTGTCGCGTTTGAGGCGGCGGGCCTTGGCTCCGATTTCGAGGACGCTGATCGAGCCGGCGTCGTCAATCCAAAGAGGAGCGGAGGAGATCTGGCCGAGGGCCTCGGTCATGCGGCGCCAATCTTCGCGGCTCAGGTGACCGGTGCGGAATTTGTGAGCGTCAATTTGCGCGACGGAGGCGACAAGACGCTGGAGGAGAGATTCCTTGGACATTTCCAAGCTGAAGAAGGCGACGGGCTGCTGCGCGCGAATGGCGATGTTTTCGGCGAGGTTGAGCGCGAGGGCAGTTTTTCCCTGCGAGGGTCGTGCGGCGAGGATCAGGAGTTCGGAGTTCTGCAAACCGGAAAGCAACTTGTCCAGTTCCATGTAGCCGGTAGAAACGCCGGTTATGCTTTTGCCTTCGCGAAAGATTTTTTCCAGGCGCTCGAAATTGTCGCGGACGATGTCCTTGATGGGGATGAGGCCGGCTTTGATGCGGTCTTCGGCGATGGCGAAGATGGAAGATTCGGCACCGTCGAGGATGGCGTCGGCGCCGTCTTCGCCTTCAAGGGCGCGCTGCTGAATGTTGTGCGTAGCGTGGATCAGATTGCGAAGCAAGGATTTTTCGCGGACGATGCGCGCATAGTGCTCGACATTGCTGACGCGGGGCATGCCATCGGCGAGAGAGGCGAGGTAGGGAGCGCCACCGGAGGATTCCAGTTCGCCGGTGCGGTGGAGCGACTCGGTAAGCGTGACAAGATCGATGGCCTGCTGGCTTTCGCCGAGGGCGATCATCTGATTGAAGACGCGGCGATGCTGTTCGAGGAAGAAATCTTCGGGCTTGAGGTTTTCGACGGCGGCGTTAAGCGCGTGATTATCGAGCAAAATGGCGCCGAGAATGGAGCGTTCGGCGTCGAGGTTTTGCGGGAGGGGGCGTTCGAGAGTAGGGGCGGCGGCCATTTTGGGGCGTTTTGCTAATTCGCTTTTTGTTCGCTACGAGTTATAACACTCCGCCTTGCGGCGCGCAAGCATGGTTGGCGTCGTTGGACACCTTCCGCAAAAACGTTTTGGCTGGCTTGCAGTCCCGAAGGTTGCGTGCATTGTGAGTGCGAACGCGCGGCGCGTCAACGGGGTTGCTGTGCAAAATTTTGCGCGACGGTGCAAAAGTGTGGAAGAAAAATTTTACGCAGCGCACTGTGGCATGATAAGCGCGAAAAACTTCTATGATCCTGGGAGAAGTTCATGAAACAAAAATTTCCCTCCGCAAATCGCGAAGAAAAACCGTGCACGCAAGTGGGCCGGGGGAGGATTTCTCTCGAGCACCGAAGACCTGGTCCGATTCGGGCAGCGTTTCTGTAACCTGGTTACCTGAAAGCAGAATCGCTGAAATTGCTGCTTGCTCCGCACAAGAAAAAGGCCGGCGAGGAAACGAAATACGGGATGGGCTGGTTTATCGGCAAATCGAAATCCGGCCAAAGAATCTATGAGCATAGTGGAGCATCGGTGGGCGGACGCTCGGAGCTGATTCTCTACCCCGATTCCCGCGTAGTAGTCGCTTTCGCTTGTAATTTCTCCGGCACCGATGATGGATGGAAGGGCGAAGACCTTCAGTCGATCGGCGAGGTGTTTGAGAAGAAGTAGCTGGCAAAAAAGCGCAGCAGTGCTGTGCCCCTACAGAGAAGGCAGAAAAACGCAATTTATAACGCTTAAGTTTCTTTTTCGACGGTGACCTTGATGGACGCAGTGACGTCGCGGAAAACCTTGATGGTGACGTCGCGTTCGCCGATCGTTTTGATCGGTTCGGCGAGTTGGATCTGGCGCTTGTCGATCTTGAAGCCCTGGGCTTCAAGACCCTCGGCGATGTCGGCGGTGGTGACGGAACCGAACATCTGATCGTTCTCACCGGTCTTGCGGGCATACTTGAGCGCCACGCCGTTGAGCAGCTGGGCCTGCTTTTGCGCGGCTTCCAGCTCGGTGGCGGTTTTCTTGGC
>Ga0075425_100001107_pt1 | contig 26013 bp, 24 predicted proteins | sample SoiMethybrSBSTD4_FD_75300 | JGI IMG/M metagenome (GOLD analysis project Ga0075425, IMG submission 75300) | Bulk soil microbial communities from a Populus tree surrounding site in Tennessee, USA - Soil MetaG P. TD hybrid SBSTD4 | ecosystem: Environmental > Terrestrial > Soil > Tree plantation...
GGCCCGCCGACACGGTACACGTCGCGCTCGCGCAGATCCAATGCCCCCATGAGCATCTGCGCGAAGCGCGCGTCGCCTGACGCCAGAATCTCGAGCCGCACGGCTTCGCCGAGGATGCGCTGGCGCAGCGTCTCTTCGATGGTCTGCAGCAGGTCTTCGGCTTCGTCTTCGTTGATCGCGAGATCGGTATTGCGCGTCACGCGGAACACGGTGTGCGCCAGCACTCGAAAACCGCCGAACAGGTCCCCCAAGTGGGCGGCGATGACCTCTTCGAGCAAGACAAACCGCAGCCGCTCCGGCGCGTCTGCGCCGGCACCCGGCAAGGCAACAACGCGGTCGAGCAGCGCGGGCACCTGCACGACCGCGTAGAGCTGCTGGCCCGACTCCACGTTCTCGACGAGCAGCACGATGTTGAGGCTCTTGTTGTGCACGTGCGGAAACGGGTGGCCCGGATCGATCGCGAGCGGGGTCAGCACAGGGTAGATCTCGCGCGCGAACAGCTTGTCGACATACTCGCGCTCCGGCGGCTCCAGTTGATCCAGCGCGACGCGTTGGATGCCCGCTCCCGCCAGCCCCGGCAAGATCTCGTTGTCGAGCAAGCGGTGCTGTTCGGCGACCAGGGCGTGGACTCGGGTCTCGATGCGCGAGAGCTGGTCCATCGGATCGAGGCCGTCCGCGCCGTAATCCTGCGGCTCGATCCCGGCGTAGAGCTGTTGCTGCAACCCGGCGACTCGGACCTCGAAGAATTCGTCGAGGTTTGAGCTGAAAATCGCGGTGAACTTGAGCCGCTCGAGCAGCGGGTTGGTCGAGTCGGCCGCCTCTTCCAGCACGCGCGCGTTGAACTCGAGCCAGCTGAGCTCGCGGTTCAGGTAGTGGTCGGGCGGAAACTCAGGCTGGTAGGAAGACATACTCAGCTCGCCGCGAGCCGCAGGCGCGGGGAGCGCTTCTCCGCCGCCCGCTTCTCGACCGCCCGCACCCAGATGAATCGCGGCTCCAACTTGAATGCACGCTCGAACAATCCCGACTTGCGCTCGGCGTCCCAGATTTCCACGCGCGGGTCGGTGCGCGCCTGGACCGTCAGCTCCACAAACCCGCGATGCACGGCGCACATCGCGTCGCTGATACGCTGCGTATGCGTGCGGTCGAGACCGTCCGCGACCCGCAAGATCCCCGCAAGCTTGCGCACCAGCCGGCGATCGCCGCGCTCGAGGCGCGCGAATGCGCCGTGGCGTTTGGACGGATACGCTTTGCGATGGTAGCGCGCCACACACGCGACGACCTCCAGCTCGCGCTGCGTGAAACCCTGGAGATCGCCGTGCAGGATGAGGTGATAGGCGTGCTTGTGATGCTTCGCGTGGTTAATTACGTACCCGATGTCGTGCAGCAGCGCCGCGGCCTCCAGCAGCTCACGCCCTTCTTTCGGTAAATCGAACCGCTCGGCCAGGCCGTCGAAGAGCTGCGTGGCGAGGTGCGCGACGTGCTCACAGTGCCGCTCGCTCGAGCGACATTGCCGGGCAAAGGCGCGCGCGGAGTCGAGACGGTACGGCCGGCGGCTGCCCTCGGCGCTGGTGTCGCGCGGGATGTGATCGGCAATCATCGCGAGCAGCAACCCGTCCCGCAGTCCCCCGCTGTTCACGAGGATCTGCTGCGTGTCCAGTCGCTTGGCGAGACGGGACACCGCGGCGGCGCCGGCGACGATGATGTCGGCGCGCTTGGGGTTGAGCCCCGAGATTTCGCGGCGCTCGGCCAGCGTCGTCGCGCGCAGCCGGTGCAGCAGGTGCACGACGTCGGCGCGCGACATCGCATAGCCCTGGACGTTGCGCGCGTCTCCCTCGCGCTCGATCTGCACCATCTGCGCGAGATTGGTGAATGTCCCGCCGCTGCCGATCATGATCTCGGGATGGAATGGCGGCTTGCGGAGCTGCTCGTCGAGCACGCGGTCGATGCCGCGCCGCAAACGCCGCCAGCGCTTGGGAGACAACGCGTCATCACTGCAGTAGCGCTCGCTCAGCCGGACCGCGCCGAGCGGCAGGGTCCAAACTTCGTCGACCACCGCGCCCGCGGTGAGCGTCACCTCCATGCTGCCGCCGCCGATGTCGACGATCGCGACGGAGCGCCCGGACAAATCGAAATGGTGCAGTGCGCTGCGCAGCGCCAGCTGCGCTTCCTCTTCGCCCGAGATGATCTCGACCTGGAGGCCGCAGCGCCGGCGCACTTCCTGACAGAACGCGCGCCCGTTCGTGGCCTCCCGCACCGCGCTCGTGGCCACCGCGCGCAGCTCGGCGACCTCAAAGCCTTTCGCGATCGTTTTCATCTTGGCGAGCACGGCGATCGAGCGTTCCATCGGCTCGCTGAGCAGGCGGCCGCGCGCAAACAGGCCATGACCCAGGCGGGTCATTTCGCGCTCCTCTTCCAGCACGCGGTAGTGGCCATCAGCATCGACTTCGGCCACAACCAACCGGATCGAATTGGTGCCGATGTCGATCGCGCCCAGGCGCACGGGAGCAGAGGAATCCGAGCTACGAGATGATGCAGGCATGGCCCTAAAAATTACCGCGAAACCGAGACCCTCGTTGAAACATCATTTGTCACGAACCGGCTACATTCATGTAACCGCATGGTGTATTAGGCCGGTAGACGGATTGCGGTGCAGTGTCACCCGGCTAGTTTCAGCGCCGACGCCTCGCCCTTGGCGCGTCACGCAACGGTGTGAAGTTCAAAAGGAGAATCCGGTGACTGCGCGTCCCGTCGCTGATTTACTCGTCACGCTCGCCGAGCCAACGCGCTTACGTATCCTGAACTGTCTCTCGGTCGCACCGTTGTTCGTCTCCGATCTCGCCGCGATTCTGGAAGTACCCGATCACACAGTCAATGAGCACATGGATCAACTCGAATCGCTGGGACTGGTGCGGACGTACCCTGTAGTTCCCTACTTGCTGTACACGCTGGCGCCGCAGCCCGGGACCCGCGAGCGACTGCTGCGGTCCGTGCTCGATGCGGTCCGCACCGATCCCGCGGCGCAGGCCGAGCGTGCGTCGGCACTCGACCGGTCCCGTTCACGCCTCGAGACTCGTGTCCGGGCGTCCTGAGACCGCCGAGCCACACCGTATCCTCGTCGTCGACGACGAGCCCGACATCACGGCGCTCGTCGCATATCATCTCGCGAAAGAAGGCTACCGCGTCACGACCGCCGGCACCGGCGCGGACGCGCTCCGATCCGCGCGTGAAGAACGGCCCGACCTGGTCGTCCTCGATCTCATGCTGCCGGGACACTCGGGATTCGAGGTCCTGGCCGAGCTGCGTCGCCGCGAAGAAACGCGTGACGTGGGCGTCCTGCTGCTGACGGCCCGCAAAGAGGAACCCGACCGGATCAAAGGCCTTTCGCTTGGCGCCGACGATTACCTCGCCAAGCCGTTTTCTCCCAAAGAGCTCGTGCTTCGAGTCGGCGCTATCCTGCGGCGGCTCGCGGCGCCGCCGGTCGCGAGCGGCGGCCGGCTCGTCGGTGGACCGATCGTCCTCGATCGCACGGCGCATCGCGTGACCGCGGACGGCACGGAAGTCGAGCTGACGGCGACGGAGTTCAAGTTGCTCGAGCGCCTCATCGAGCGCCGCGATCGCGTGCAATCACGATCGCAGCTGCTCGAGTCCGTGTGGCAGGCGCAGCCCGATATCCAGACGCGCACCGTCGACATGCACGTCCAACGCCTGCGCACGAAACTCGGCCCGGCGGGCGACTGGATCGAAACCGTCCGCGCCGTCGGCTATCGCTTTCGCGAGCCGGTCGCGTCTCCCAAGCGCACCGCGGCAGTCCCCCGCCGGCGTCGCACATGAGACTAGTCACGCGGCTGTTCGCGAGCATCGGGCTGCTCGTGGCTGCCGCGGTCGCTGGCTCGATCATCGCCGCGGATGTGCTGCTGCGGCGATATCTCGAAGAAGGCATTGCGTCGGACCTGGCGCGCGACGCGCGCCTCGTCGCGGCGGTTACGCCGCTGGACTCGACTCGCTGGCCTGAGTTCGCGATGCAGGCTGGCGCTCGCCTCGGCCGTCGTGTCACGCTCATCGACCCCGAAGGGCATGTGCGCGGTGATACGGAATTCGGCCGCGGCTCGCTCGGGCAACTCCAGAATCACCGCACCCGCCCTGAAGTCATCCAGGTGCTCGACTCCGGGCGCAGCGTCGGGATGTACAAACGACTGAGCGCATCGACGAACGAGCCGCAGATGTACATCGCGATCAAGGACGGCCCACCCGGCCTCGCGGTGATCCGCGTGTCGACGACGCTCGCCGTCGTGGACGCCCAGGTGCACGCAGTCCAGCGCGCGCTCGCGATCGCGGGACTCGTGATGCTGATCGGGGCATGGTTCGTCGCCTGGCTGCTCGCCGCGGTGCTCGCCCGCCCCCTGGTGCGCATCGCCGACGCGGCGCGCGACATCGCCGCGGGCCGGCCCGCCGAATTCCCCGACGTGCAGGTCCCGGAGCTGGCGCATCAGGTCGACGCGCTGCGGGCGATGCACCACGAGCTCGAGCGCCGCTTCGAGGACCTGCGGCGCGAGCGCGAAGAGTCGCGGACGCTGCTCGATGCGCTGTCGGACGGCGTCCTCGCCGTTGACAAGCGCGGCGTGGTGATCTCGACGAATGGCGCGGCCCGTCATCTCCTGGGCTATCGGGACGACGAGCCGCTTCCGCCACTGGGCGAGCTGTTTCACGATCGCGTCCATCGCACGCTGATGCGCGAAGTGCTGACCGGCGCAGTAGTCGAGGAGCGCGAGCTCGATCTCGGCGATCGGACGGTGCTGGTATCGGCCCGCCCGCTCGAGGAGGGAGGCACGCTGCTGGTGTTGAGCGACGTCACCGACGTGCGCCGTCTCGAAACGATCCGGCGCGATTTTGTCGCCAACGTATCGCACGAGTTGAAAACCCCGCTCACCGCGATCGCCGGGTATGCCGAGACGCTTGCTGCGGAGTCGACAGATTCGCAGCTGACCGGTTTTGCGCGGACGATCGTGGAGAATGCCCGCCGCATGCAGCGCCTCGTGGACGATCTGCTCGACTTATCGCGGATCGAATCGGGTGGCTGGCACCCCGAGCCGCACACGGTCGACATCGATGCGGCCGCGCGCGAGGCGTGGCGGCCGTTCGTGGAGCGCGCCGACAATCGAAACGTGCAACTCGAAACCCCACGGGACGGGGCAACCGTGAACGGCGACCCCGAGGCGCTGCGACAGATCTTCACCAACCTGTTCGACAACGCGTTACGGCACACGCCGAGCGGCGGCCGCGTTCGCGTCGTCGCCGAGCGCGTCGGGAATGCGACCCGCATCCGTGTGACCGATACAGGCAGTGGTATTCCCGCCGATCACCTGCCCCGCATCTTCGAGCGTTTCTACCGCGTGGACCCGGGACGGTCTCGGCAGGAGGGCGGGACCGGGCTGGGTCTCGCCATCGTAAAACATCTCGTCGAGGCTCACGGGGGCCGAGTCGAAGCTGAAAGCGAGATCGGTCGCGGCACCACGATTCTTCTGTATTTCCCCACTTAGGTCCGTTACAATCCCGTAGCGCAGTCGTCATCACCCGTTGACCTGTCACGGGCATCGTTGGCTCGTGCGAATTGCGCTTGTCACAGACACATACACGCCGCAGGTGAACGGCGTCACGACAGTGGTCGTTCGAATCGCGACTGCGTTGCGCGACTTCGGACACCAGGTCGTGGTGGTCGCGCCGCGCTATCCGGGCCACGTGTCAGACGACACCAGCGAACTGCGGATTCCGTCGGCGTCGTTCCCGCCGTATCCCGCGATCCGCCTTTCGCTGCCGCAATTCAGCGCCGTCGAGCGTTATCTCGACGCATTCCAGCCGCACGTGGTGCATGTAGCGACCGAGGGTCCACTGGGCCTGACCGGTCGACGCTACGCCGTACGTCGTAACGTGCCCTTGGTCACGTCGTACCACACGAACTTCCCGCAGTACGCGCGGCATTACGGCGCCGGGCTGGCCGAGCCGCTGGTGTGGAAATGGTTGCGCTGGTTCCATCGGCCGGCGGTGCTCACACAGACCCCCGGCGAAGCCGTCGCTCACGAGCTCGAGCAGCGCGGCATCGGCCGACCGGTCGTGTGGGGCCGGGGCGTCGATACCGCGCACTTCTACCCTGAGCGTCGCAGCGCAGGGTGGCGGCGCTGGCTCGCCGGTGCTGACGACACCGCCATCGTGCTGCACGTGGGACGGCTCGCACCGGAGAAAAACGTCGAGGTGCTCACGCAGGCATGGACCGCCGCGCACGAGCACGCGCGCCAGCGCGCCACGTTCGTGCTTGCGGGCGAAGGCCCCGAAACGCGGCGACTCATCGCTCGGATGCCCTGGGTGCGGCAGCTCGGCTTTCTGGACCGCGGCAAGCTCGCCGACGTCTACGCGAGCGCCGACATCTGCGTGCTGCCCTCCACGACGGAGACCTGCGGGCTCGTCGCCCTCGAAGCGATGGCCTCAGGGCTCGCGGTCGTGGCGGCCGACGCCGGTGGCTTCCGCGAAAGCATTACGCACGGCCACTCGGGCCGGCTGGTCGCGGCGGACGACGTCACCGGTTTCGCGGCCGAGATCTTGTCACTCGTGATCTCGCCGCCGCGGCGTGTCGAGCTGGGCCGCGCCGCACGGGTGGCCGCCGTGGCTCGCGACATCGCACCCGAGAACCTCGAGCTGCTCCGGCAGTATACGAAGGCGGTAGGCCACTCTGATCCAGGAGCGACCTCATGCGCCGCGTAGTCCTCGTACTCGCGGACGGTCTCCGTCCCGACGCCATCACACCGACCGATATGCCCTCGCTCGATGCGTTGGCTCGGGCGTTTACGACAGCGCTCCGGGCCAGCACGGTCCGGCCGAGCCGCACCGTGGCCGCGCTCGCATCTCTGGCGACGGGTGTCGCGCCGAAGACGCATGGCTTGATCGAGCCCGGCCTTGGATTCCTCGCGCGGCTGCCGAGTCTGCGGCCGCTGGCGCGGGAGCTGACGCGCGGTGGGGTGTCGAGTCAGGTTGTCGCGAGTGAGCTGCTACCTTCCGAGCGCGCAGTCCTGTGGGCGCTCACGAAGGCTGCGGGACTCGGCAAGTACCGCTCGGCCGGCCTGCGCGCGCGCGAAGTCGCGAGGGCGGCGCAAGTCGTAGCGCTCGCCCAGTCCACCGGGCTCGTATTTGTCTACCTGAACGACTGCGACCAAGCCGGTCACGCACACGGCTGGATGTCGCCGCAGTATCGCGCGGCGGCCGTGGAGGTCGATGCCGCGATCGGTGTGCTGGCGGACCTGACCGATCGCACGCTGCTGATCGTGATGGCCGATCATGGCGGCGGAGGCGTGACGACGCACGATCATGCCGAACCCCACCCGATCAACGATCACATTCCGCTCATTCTCGCAGGACCCGACGTCACCCGTCATCACCAGCTCACGCGCCAGGTCTCGCTGCTCGACATTCCGCCGACGCTGCTCTGGTGGTTTGGGCTGGACGTCCCCGTGTGCTACGAGGGGCGCGTGCTGACGCAGGCCTTCACGCGCACGAGCCACCCGATCGAGGCGGGCGTCTGATGCGCTGGCGGGCGGTCACGCACCTCGGCGGCGCGCGGGTAACGATCGGGATCGGCTTGCTGCTGATCGCGGTCGGCGAGCAGCTCCTCGGCGTGGCGACACTGTTTGCCCTGACGACTTCGCACATCCTCGTTCAGGTTTTGAAGCGCGCGGTCGCGCGGCCGCGCCCCTGCGATGCCAGCGGACAGCTGCTGGCGCTCATCGCTCTCCCCGACCCCTACTCGTTTCCGTCGGGTCATGCCGCGGCCGCCTGCGCGATCACCGGAACGATCGCCATCGCGCATCCGCTGCTCGCGCCGGCCCTGTTGCCGCTCGCCGCCGTCGTCTCCGCCTCGCGAGTCACGCTGCGCGTGCACCATCTGGGAGATGTCATCGCCGGGGTTTTTCTCGGGCTTGCCGGCGCGGTCGCCGCCGCAGTGCTGATTCTCTAAAGTCTCAGTCGCCGACTGTTACCAAGGTTCGCCTTCTACGTGACGCGACCGTGACACACGGGCGCGACACTGCGACATGAGGTCCGCACCGCCGTCACGCCCCGCGACATCCGGCGGCGGTTTGCACGGCCGTCGTCCGGGTGCCAGATAGCGGAGGCCTGTTTGGCTCCGCTATCTGCTTTTGGGGTCCGGGCCGTTACCGAATCGTGACACTGTAGACTCAAGCCGGTGATGGCGAGCGTGGAGCTTTACCACCGTTGAAGATGTCCATCTCTCACCCAGTCTTGAGGAGTAAACCGTGCACGCAAGGCTCGTGGCAGTGTTGTGCGCGCTCAGTGCGACCGCCGTTTCCGCGGCCGCCCAGGCGGCCGGCAATCCAGCTCCACAGGTTACCGTCGGCGGGGTCGTGTATGGCCAGTACCAGTACAACCTGCAGGACAGCATCGGCGCCGCGGGGCTCAACACCGGGAAGCAGAACTACTTCTCGATCAAGCGCGCCTATGTCAACGTGATCGGTCGCTTCAGCGGCGGGTTGCTGACCCGCGTCACGCTGGACATTGCGCCGGCGGGCACGGGAAACCAGGTCTACCGCCTGAAATACGCGTACGCTGCCTGGACACCCACCAATAGCTCGCTCACCTACAAGTTCGGCTTGATCCACACGCCCTGGCTCGACTGGGAAGAGGCGCTCTGGGACTACCGCATGCAGGGCACCATGCCCATCGAGCGCTCCGGCTACGCGACGTCGTCGGATTTCGGCGCCGGTATCGACGGCCACTGGAACAGCGAGGGAGTCAACGCCCAGCTCACCGTCGTCAACGGCGAGGGCTACTCCGGCGGCACGGGCGACAAGGGCAAGGACGTACAGCTGCGCGTGTCGGTTCGGCTCAGCAAGACCGACGATGCCAGTCGAGTCGGTGGTCTCCGGTTGACCGGATATGCGGGTTATGGAAAGCGCACCGGCGGCGGCGACCGCAACCGCTTCATCGGACTGATCTCATACAAGTCGAAGCAGTTCACGGTGGGCGGCGAGTACGCTTCCACCAAGGACACGATTTCGCCCATTAACGCAGACAGCTTGAACCTCGCCGGTGGCGCGAATGCCACGGGCACCGTGATGGCCGCCTACGGCGTGCTGCACTTCACCAACAGTCCGGTCGCTGTGATCGGTCGCGTCGACGTGACCGATCCGAACACCAGCACGAACCCGAACAAGCAGACGCGGGGCATCGCGGGCGTCTCGTATCAGCTCAACCCGAATCTACGGATGCTCGCCGACGTGGACCTGCTGTCGTTCGAGGCGACGCCGTCGAATGCGACCAACTCGTTCAGGCAGCAAGCGCTCATTCAGATGCAGTTCACGTTCTAACGGAACCAGGAGAGAACAGCCATGAAGCATACTCGCTATCTCGCCATCGCCGCCCTGCTCGGCACCGCCGTCGCGGCCAAGAGCGACGACGCGGTGACCCTGAACGGCGCCGGCGCGACGTTCCCGAAGATTATCTATGAGAACTGGATGCTCTCCTACAACCAGGCGCATCCCGACGTGAAGCTGAACTACCAGGCCATCGGCTCGGGCGGCGGCATCCGGCAGTTCTCGGATGGCACGGTCGATTTCGGCGGCACCGACGCGCCGATGACTGATTCGGCCATTGCCGCGATCCAGGGCAACGTGCTGCACATTCCGACCGTGATGGGCGCGGTTGTGATCGCCTACAATCTCCCGGGCGTGTCGCAACCGGTGAAGTTCACCCCCGACGTGCTCGCCGACATCTTCCTCGGCAAGCTCACGAACTGGAATGACGCGCGACTCGCCAGTATCAATCCCGGCGTCAGCCTGCCGACGCAGGACATCGTCGTCGTGCACCGCTCCGACGGCTCGGGGACGTCGTTCGTCTTCACCGACTACCTGTCCAAGGTCAGTCCCGACTGGCAGCAGAAGGTCGGCAAGGGCACGTCACCCAACTGGCCGGTGGGTCTCGGCGGTCGCGGGAACGACGGCGTGTCGGCTACCGTGACCCAGACGCCCGGCGCGATCGGCTACATCGAGCTGGCATACGCAATGATCAACAAGACCCCGTTCGGCCAACTGAAGAACAGCGCGGGCAACTGGATCACGCCGAGTCTCGAGAGCGTGACGGCGGCTGCCTCCGGCGCGATGAAGGACATGGGACCAAATACGGACTTCCGCGTGTCGATTACAAACTCGCCGGGGGCGCAGGCGTATCCCATTTCCAGCTTCACCTGGCTGCTCGTGCACAAGTCCTACAGCGACGAGGCCAAGGCTCGCGCGCTGGTGCAGTTCGTATGGTGGGCCGAAACGGACGGTCAGGCCAAGGCGCCGGAGCTCGGTTATGCTCCGCTTCCAAAGGACATGCGTCCGTGGATTCAGGCCCGCTTGAAGGCGGTGATGGCGGGGGGACGGGCGGTCTTCAAGGCTGACTAAGCCTGACCTGGCAATGTGCCCCCTGGGCTTTCGGGGGCACATCTTTTTTTGCAGTGACAAATCCGTTACACCGTTGTGACGGACAGTCCGTGAGGCGCCGGTAGGTTTCCCGGCGCGATGACCAGTCTTCCGATCGAGCCAGTCCCCGCCCCACGACGAAGTACCGAAACCCGCTGGCCATCCCTGATCAGCACCAATCGGAGCGATCGCGTCTACCGCACGATCCTGACTGCCGTCGCCCTCGGACTGCCGGTCATGATCCTCATCATCCTGGGCGTCCTGTTCACCGGTGCTCTGCCGGCGCTGAGACGCTATGGACCATCATTCGCGTGGACGTCGACGTGGGATCCCGTCGCTGAGGTTTACGGAGCGGCGCCGATGATCTTCGGGACGCTCGCGTCGTCGCTGCTGGCGCTGCTGATCGCCGTGCCGCTCGCGCTGAGCGTCGCGATTTTCCTGACCGAGTTCTCGCCCCGCTGGCTCCGGCAACCGGTGGCATTCGTCGTCGAGCTGCTTGCCGCCATTCCCAGTGTGGTGTACGGCACCTGGGGGATCTTTGTCCTGATTCCTTTCTTGCGCGTCCACGTCGTCCCGCTCCTCAAGCCGCTGCTCGGCTGGACGCCGTTCTTCCAAGGGGTGTTCTACGGCAATTCGCTGCTCGCCGGCGGCGTCATCCTCGCCATCATGATCGTGCCGTACATCGCGGCCGTGTCACGTGAGGTGCTGCTCGCCGTTCCGAGCAGCCAACGCGAAGCGGCGCTGGCGATGGGCGCGACGCGCTGGGAGGCCGTGCGCTCCGCTGTGTTGCCGTATGGTCGCGCGGGTTTGATCGGCGCGGTGATCCTGGGACTGGGCCGGGCGTTGGGCGAGACCATGGCGGTCACCATGGTCATCGGGAACCGGCATGACATCAGCGTGTCCGTGCTGCAGCCCGCCTACACCATGGCCGCCGCCATCGCGAACGAATTCAGCGAGGCCACGACGGGGATGTATCTGTCGGCGCTGTTCGAGGTCGGCCTGATCCTGTTCGTCCTGACGGTCGCCGTGAATGCGATCGCGCGGATCTTGATTTGGCGCGTCGGTCGCGGCGCCGCCGTCGCGAGCAAAGCGCTATGACCCGTCACATCACAAGCCGCCTGATGACCGGGCTCGTGATCGCCTTCTCTTTTCTCGCGGTGCTCGCGCTGTTCCTCATTCTGGGCAATCTCATCCTGAAGGGCGCCTCGTCGATCGACTGGAACTTCTTCACCAAGAGTCCGGTGCCATCGGGTCAGACCGGCGGTGGCGTCGCGAACGCGATCGTCGGCACGGCGCTGATCATTGGCCTCGCAGCGCTCATCGGGGTGCCCATTGGGGTCGGCGCGGGGATGTATCTCGCGGAATATGGCTCGGGGCGTTTGGGTTGGATCATTCGCTTCGTCGCCGATGTGCTCAATGGAACGCCGTCGATCGTCGTCGGCATTGTGGGCTGGACCTTCATCGTCAGGCCCACGAAACATTTTTCCGCGCTCGCCGGCGCCGTGGCGCTCGCCCTCCTCATGATCCCGATGCTCGCCCGCACGACCGAAGAGATGGTCCGGCTCGTGCCCAACTCGCTTCGCGAAGCCGCACTGGCACTCGGCTACCCGCGTTGGCGCACGTCGCTGAAGATTGTCGCTCGCACGGCGCTGGGAGGCATTGTCACGGGCTGCCTCGTGGGCATCGCCCGCATCGCCGGCGAGACGGCGCCGCTCCTCTTCACCGCGCTCGGGAATCTCAACCTCACGACGAACGTCAACCAGCCAATGCAGACGCTGTCGTTGCAGATCTACATCTACGCGACCGGCCCGTACGAGGACTGGCATCGGCTGGCGTGGGCCTCAGCGCTCGTCCTCATGGGCCTGGTCTTGATCATTTCTCTGATCGCGCGGTGGGTCACGAGGGCCCGCTATGGTAGCGTCCGCTAACACGCGGCTCCGGCTCGAAGCGGTCAAGCTGACCGCGTTCTTTGGCCAGCAGCGCGCCGTGCGGGACGTGTCGCTGCTCTTTCCCGCCCATACCGTGACGGCGATCATCGGACCGTCGGGCTGCGGGAAGAGCACCCTGCTGCGGTGCTTGAATCGCATGCATGAGCTCATTCCCGGGGCCGCGGTCGCGGGTGAAGTGCTGCTGGACGACGTCAACATTTATGGCGGCGCGGTGAATCCAGTCGAGCTGCGGCGCCGCATCGGGATGGTGTTCCAGCGTCCCACGCCGTTCCCGACGATGTCGATCTACGACAACGTCGCTGCGGGACTCAAGGTGAACGGCCGCCGATCACGGAGCGAGCTGGATGACACCGTGTCGCGTGCGCTGCACCACGCCGCGTTGTGGGATGAGGTGAAAGACCGCCTGCACACGAGCGCGCTCGACCTCTCAGGGGGGCAGCAGCAGCGGCTGTGCATCGCGCGCGCCGTCGCGCCGGAGCCCGAGATCCTGCTCCTGGACGAGCCCACGGCATCCCTCGATCCTGCCGGCACACAACGCATCGAGGAGCTCTGTCACGCGCTCAAGCGCCTGTACACCATCGTGATCGTCACACACAACATGCAGCAGGCCGCGCGCGTGTCGGACTACACGGCGTTCATGTACCTGGGGAACCTGATCGAGGTCGGCAAGACGAACGAGCTGTTCACAAAGCCCAAGATGGAGCAGACGGAAGCGTACATCACAGGACGGTTCGGATGAGCCTGGAAACGAGGGCCCGACGGCCGGACGGCCCGACGGCCCCAGCCGAGAAGACCGCGCAGGCCGCCCGGCCGTCAGGCCGTCAGGCCGTCGTAGAATCACGGAGCTACAGTTTCTGGTACGGGACCAACCATGCCCTGCACGACATCTCGATCGCGGTCCCCCGCCACGCGATCACCGCACTGATCGGTCCGTCGGGCTGCGGCAAGACCACGTTCTTGCGCTCGATCAACCGGATGCACGATCTGACCCCCGGCGCCCGCCACACCGGCGAGATCCTGCTCGATGGCGCATCGATCTTTGCGCCCGGAGCCGACGTGGTGACCCTGCGGCGCCGCATCGGCATGGTGTTTCAGCGTCCCAATCCGTTTCCAAAGTCGGTCTACGACAACGTCGCCTACGGGCCGCGCCTCAACGCACTCGCGCCCGCGCGCGAATTTCCCGACCGGGTCGAACAGGCGCTGCGGCGGGCGGCGCTGTGGGACGAGGTGAAAGATCGCCTACGCGAGCCGGGCACGGCGCTCTCGGGCGGGCAGCAGCAGCGGCTCTGCATCGCGCGCGCGCTCGCGAACGAGCCCGATGTTCTCTTGATGGACGAGCCCTGCTCCGCGCTCGATCCGATCGCCACGCAGCGCATCGAAGAACTCTTGGTCGAGCTGAAGCAGTCGTATACAATCGTCATCGTCACGCATAACATGCAGCAAGCCGCACGGGTGTCCGATTACACGGGCTTCTTTTATGTCGGTCACCTCGTGGAATTCGGCGTGACGCAGCAACTGTTCACGCGTCCCGGTGATGAACGAACCGAGGCATACATCACAGGAAGGTTTGGATGAACGCGCAAGCGGCAAGTCATCGACACTTTCACGACGAGCTCTCCGAGCTCAAGGTCGCGCTCCTCAACATGTCCGGCGAAGCGCAGGCCGCGCTGGCGACCGCCGTCGAGGCGGTCCTGCAGCGCGACGGCGAGAGCGCAGCGAAGGTGATCGAGGGCGACAAAGCGGTCGACACGCTGGAGCTCGAGGTCGAGGAGTCCGTGATCCGGCTCCTCGCGACGCAGCAGCCGATGGCGCGAGACCTCCGCTTCCTGACGGCCGCGATGAAAATCGCCAACGACCTGGAGCGTGTCGGCGATCACGCCGTCAACATCGCGCAGTCCGCCGAGCGCCTGCAGCAGGCCCGGCCGATCGTGCCGGAGCCTGAGCTGCTCGAGATGGCACGCCAGGCGCGCACGATGCTTGCCGATGCCCTCGATGCGTTTGTCCGTGGCGACGCGCAGGCCGGCCGCGCGATCTGCCGGCGCGACGACAGCGTGGACGCGCTGCATGCGTCGATGTTCCGCATCCTCCTCACGCACATGATGGAGGATCCACACATCATCGGGACGGCGATGGAGCTATTCCTGGTGAGCCGGAACCTCGAGCGCGTAGCGGATCTCGCGACCAACATCGCCGAGGATGTGGTGTTCCTGGTGGAGGGGAAGTCGATTAAGCATCATGCGGAAGGATAGGAATCAGGAGTCAGGAGTCAGGATCCTGAATCCAGACTCCCAGCTCCTAGTAAGTTCGGTACCGGTAGTAGGGCGGCGGCTGCACGGGCCGCCGCTTGAGCGCATCTTCCGACGCGAACAGCTTGACGAGCACCAATCCGGCCACGAAGCCACCGACGTGGGCAAAGAACGCCACTCCGCCCTTGTCGATCTCGCTGAGACTGCCCAGCCCGCTGAGCACCTGCAGCAGAATCCAATAGCCAAGCATCACCCAGGCGGGAAGCGCGACGGTGGTGATATAGATCGGCAGGATCACGAGCGTATGTACGCGCACCCTGGGATAGAGCAGCAAATAGGCGCCGAGGACGCCGCTGATCGCGCCGGACGCCCCCACCATGGGCACGACCGAATGCGGGCTCATGAAGACTTGCGCGGCGGCAGCCGCCGTTCCACACAGCAGATAAAAGATCAGGAACTTCCCGTGCCCCATCACGTCTTCGATATTGTTTCCGAACACCCAGAGAAACAGCATGTTGCCGATCAGGTGAAACCAGCCTCCGTGCATGAACATCGAGGTCAACACGGTCCAATACTTTGGGACCGCGTCAACCATGCAGATCATGCCGGGCGCGAGCTCGACGCCGCTGCCCGGGCGGACGCTGTGGAGGATTTCTCCGGGGATTAGGCCCAGGTCGCAGACCGACCGCGTTAAGGGCCCCTGCGCTCCCGCTCCCTGGATCAGGATGAAGGCGAGCGCGTTGGCGATGATGATTGCAACAGTGATGACCGCGGGGTGCTCGGTGGGGTTTTCGTCTTTGTAGGGGAACATGGATCTAGGAGTCTGGAGTCAGGAGTCAGGGGGCGGAAGTCCCTGGATCCAGACGCCAAGACTGCCTCTTTGGCAGCGAAGACGGGCACGATGCTTGCCCTCTGCGACCTCAAGCAGTGGACCGGCATCAAAATCCCTACCAGGAGACTGAAAGTATGGCTGAGAAGATCATCGGTATTGACCTCGGGACGACCAATTCTGTCGTAGCGGTTATGGAAGGTGGCGATCCCGTCGTCATCCCGAACGCCGAAGGTGGCCGCACGACGCCCTCGGTTGTGGCCTTCACAAAGGACGGTGAACGGCTGGTCGGGCAAGTCGCCAAGCGGCAGGCAGTGACCAATCCGCAAAACACGATCTTCTCCATCAAACGGTTCATGGGACGGCGCATCGAGGAAGTCGATCAGGAGATCAAGCGCGTTCCGTACAAGGTCGTGCGCGGGCAGAACAACCTGGCGTCGGTCGAGGTCAGCGGGAAGCAGTACACGCCGCCCGAGATCTCGGCGATGATCCTCCAGAAAATGCGGCAGACGGCGGAAGACTACCTCGGTCACAAGGTCGAAAAGGCCGTCATCACTGTCCCCGCCTACTTCAACGATTCCCAGCGGCAGGCGACCAAGGATGCCGGCAAGATCGCCGGGCTGGACGTCGTCCGGATCATCAATGAGCCGACGGCGTCGGCGCTCGCCTACGGGCTCGATAAGAAGAAGGAAGAGAAAGTTGCGGTCTACGACCTGGGCGGCGGCACGTACGACATCTCGATCCTCGAGCTGGCTGAAGGTGTGTTCGAGGTGAAGAGCACGAACGGCGACACGCACCTGGGCGGCGACGATTTCGACGCGCGGATCATCGAATGGTTAGTGGGCGAGTTCAAGCGCGATCAGGGCATCGACCTCTCGAAGGACCCGATGGCGCTGCAGCGTCTGAAGGAAGCCGCCGAAAAGGCCAAGATGGAGTTGTCGACGGTCATGCAAACGGAGATCAATTTGCCGTTCATCACGGCGGATCAGTCGGGCCCCAAGCACCTGAACCTGACGTTGACGCGCGCCAAGCTCGAGCAGTTGGTCGACGACCTGGTGAAGCGGACGATTCCGCCCATGCAGCAGGCGCTGACCGACGCCGGCCTCAAGCCGAGCGACATCGACGAGGTCATCCTCGTCGGTGGCCAGACGCGCATGCCGAAGGTCCAGGAAATCGTGAAGAGCTTCTTCGGCAAGGAGCCCCACAAGGGCGTGAATCCCGATGAAGTCGTCGCGATCGGCGCCGCGATTCAGGGCGGCGTACTCGCGGGCGAAGTGAAGGACGTGCTGCTGCTCGACGTCACACCGCTCTCGCTCGGCATCGAGACGCTGGGTGGCGTGACGACGGTGCTCATTCCGCGCAACACGACGATCCCGACGAAGAAGTCCGAGGTGTTCTCGACCGCGGAAGACAATCAGACGACGGTCGAGATCCACGTGCTCCAGGGCGAGCGCCAGATGGCGCAGGACAACCGCACGATCGGCAAGTTCCAGCTGACGGGAATTCCGCCGGCTCCGCGCGGCATTCCGCAGGTCGAGGTCACGTTCGACATCGATGCGAACGGCATTCTGCATGTCTCCGCCAAGGACAAGGCGACGGGCAAGGAGCAGAAGATCCGGATCGAAGCCTCGTCCGGACTGGGTGACAAAGACATCGACAAAATGGTCAAGGACGCGGAGGCCCACGCCGCGGAGGACAAGAAGCGGCGCGACGTTATCGAGCAGCGGAACCGGCTCGACAACATGGTCTATCAGGTGACCAAAGAGTCCAAAGAGTGGGTCGATAAGCTGGAGGCCGGCCTCAAGTCCAGGCTCGATGCCGCGATCCAGCAGGCGCAGCAGGCGCTCCGGAGCGGAAATGCTGACGAAATCAGCAAAGCGCTGGAGGAGCTCCAGCAGGCATATTCAGCGGCAGGGGCTTCGTTGTACGCGGCGCAGCGTGGCGCTGGGACGCCGGGCGGCGAAGGGGCGCCGGGTGGCGGGGGCGCCGAAGGGGCGGCGCCCGGCGATGGACAACCCGGCGCGAAGAAGGATGAGAACGTCGTCGATGCAGATTATGAAATTGTGGACGAGGATAAATCGAAGAAGTCCTAAAAGGGGGCGCTGATGTCGGTGAAGACGCGGGACTGGTTGAAGTTCGGAACGCTGGTGGCGTTGGCGTTTGCGCTGGGTCTGGCATTCGCTTCGGCCTTCAGGCTTCCGACACGGGGTGAAGCGGCTGTCCGGTCGGTGCTGCAGGACACGAGCCGGCCGATACCACAGGCCAAGGCTGCTCTGGACCTGGGCGAGTCGTTCGCCTCCGTTGCCGAGCATGTGAAGCCGGCGGTGGTGTACATCAAGTCGGAGCGGCGGGAACGCGTATCGAACCGCCGCTTGCCGCCGGGCTTCGAGGATTTCTTCCAGGTCCCGCGTCGCCCCCAGGTGGAGCAGGGCTCAGGCTCAGGGTTCATCGTTTCGCAGGACGGTTACATCCTGACCAACAATCACGTCGTGCAAGGAGCCGATCGCGTCACGGTCCGGCTCTACGACAATCGTGAGTTCGAGGCCAAGACCGTCGGGACCGACCCGACCACCGACGTGGCCGTCATCAAGATTCAGGCGACGGGTCTGCCGACGGCGCGCATGGGTGACGCCGATTCCACGAAGATCGGCAACTGGGTGTTGGCCATCGGCAACCCGCTCGGCGAGAACTTCACGTTCACCGTGACCGCCGGCATCGTGAGCGCCAAAGGCCGACTGCTCGGCGGTCTCAATCCGAGCCGTTACGCGATTCAGGATTTCATTCAGACCGACGCCGCGATCAATCCCGGCAACTCGGGAGGTCCGCTCGTCAACGTGCGTGGCGAGGTCATCGGCATCAACTCGGCCATCGCCAGTGAGACCGGGTTTTACGCCGGCTACGGGTTTGCAATCCCGATCAACCTCGCCCGCACCGTGATGACGCAGCTGATCGCGACCGGGCATGTGGAGCGCGCGGTCATCGGCGTCTCGATCCGGGCAATCACTCCCGAAGACGCAGAGAACGCCAAGCTGCCCGAGATCCGTGGTGTGGTCGTGAACGAGTTCTCGCCGCCGGACGACTCGCCCGCGAAGCGCGCGGGAATCCTCGAAGGCGATGTCATTGTCGCCGTCGATGGACAGAACATCGAGTCGGTCGCGCAGCTGCAGCAAAAGATCGGCTTCAAGAAGCCGGGTGAGACTGTTCAGGTGACAGTGGTGCGCGAGGGTGGCGTGAAGAAGACGCTGCCGGTCAAGCTTGCCGCCGCCCCGACGAGCGAGCCCGAAGAGGTCTCGAGCAACGATGACGCCGCAGGCACGCGCGATTCGGCACCGATGGAGAGCAAGCTGGGTATCTCGGTCGAGCCGCTGTCGCAGGAAAACGTGCGCGATCCCGATCTCCGGCAGGTGATGCGGTCGGGCGGCGGCCTGATCGTGTCGCAGGTGTCACCCGATGGACCGGCCTTCCAGCGGTTGTCCGATGCGAGCACCAACTATCCGGACATCATTCTGAAGGTCAACGGCAAGCCAACCGCGTCGCGCGCAGAGTTTCGGGCAGTGATGGCGGGCGTGAAGCGCGGAGACATCGTGACGCTGACCGTTCTGGTCAGTACGCCCGACGGGTGGCAGCAGCGGATCGTGCGGTTACGCGCGAGTTGACGTCGATGGTAGGGGCGCAGCATGCTGCGCCCCTACACGGCGCTCCGTCAACATCACCAGCGCCGTCGCCGCGAGCCAAATGACGAACACGCCCTGCGCGTAGTACATGTAATTCAAGAACTCGCTGAAGATCAGGGCCACGGCAGCACCCACGAGCGCGACGACCCACGCCATCCACGCCAGCCACCTCGGCCAGACTCGCCCGTTCCGAATCGCCCAACCAAACATGTAGGCCATGAGGCCGAGCATGAACGTCGCCAGCCGCTCGGCCGCGAGCCCAATCGGATGCAGCATGTCGTAGACGAACACGGCGTGCGTTCCGGTCAACCCGGCGTCGGATGTCGTATAGGCGCGCGCGAGCTGATACCCCGCGCCGACCATGAACAGGATGTTGATCGACCAGACGGAGAACGCGAACGCACCCATGCGCACCGCCGCGCGACCGGGCGTCGCTCCCGGAGTGTCGTTGTGCCTGAGCGCCACGCCGATCACACCGGCGTACATGAACGCGAGACCGAACAGCAGCGCCCAATGGATGAGGCGCCAGCGCGTCGTGTGCGCGACCATGGAGAGCTGCGCGGCGCCATCACCCGAGAGCAGCGGATGCATGAGACCTGCGATTCCAAACAGCAGCACACCCACGAGGAGACAAAGCCCGTAGAACAGCGGACGGCGCGTCATGGGGCCCTAATCTAGCACGCGCTTGCCCCGACGATATATTGTGCCGCAATGGACCTCAATCGCATTCTGCGCGAGGGCTTCATCGCCGGATGCATCGGCGCCGCCGCCGTCGCCCTGTGGTTCCTCATCGTCGACTCGATCAACGGCCAGCCCCTCTTCACTCCCGCCATGCTCGGGAGTGCGGTGTTTTGGGGCTCTCCCAACCCCGCACACGTGCTCATCGAGCCCGCGCGCATCTTCGGGTACACGATGATTCACGTCAGCGCGTTCGTCGTGGTCGGCTGTATCTGTGCCGCGCTGGCTGCCGAAGTCGAATACGCCCCCTCGACGCTCTTTTTGGTGATAGTTGGGTTCTGCTTCTTCGAGGTCGGGTTTTACATCCTCGTCGCGCTGATCGCGAAGCCGCTGCTGGGTTACCTGGCCTGGTGGAATGTGGCGATCGGCAACGGCTTGGCCGCGCTGGCGATGGGCTATTTCCTCTGGCGGGAACATCCCAAGATCGGAGAAGAGTTGCGCCGACATCCGCTGGGGGAGACAGAAGACGGAGAATGACATGCGGCATGCGGCATGCCGAATGCCGCATGCCGTCAATGCCGCATGTGGTAAGCCTCGTCCGGTACTCTCGCTTCAGCATCGGTTCTCTCATCCCACACCGAATAACGGAACCAGATGACGGTCATCACGATCCACAGCATCAGCCCGCCGAGCACCCACATCAACAGCCCACCGATCTGCTGATCGTCGAGCGGAGAGAGACCACCCACCCGCGGCGCGGCCGCGTAGAACGGATAGAGCACCGAATCGGATAGCGTGATCAGCGCGCCCGTCACCGACATCGGAATTCCGAGCAGGAACAGATACAGCATCTGAATCAGATGCTGCGCCCGCGGCAGCTCCGGCACGGGCGACAACACCGGCCACCACATCAGCGTCGCTGTCGCGAGGAAAACGAGGTGCTGGAGGATATGGAGGTTGTGATTACGCAGTGCGGCTTCGTACAGCGCCGGGACATGCCAGATCACGATCGGCGCCGAGAAGATGAGGGCGGCCGGCAACGGGCGTGTCACGACGCGCGCGAACGCGATCACCCACCGCGGCCGGAGCAGCGGCCGCACAACATGCGCCGGGGTCCCGTAGAGCAGCAGCGGCGGGAAGACGAGCGTCAGGAACAGATGCTGCGCCATGTGTGCGCTGAACAGATAGGTGTCGGAGAGATTGTGCAGCGGCCCATTCAACGCGAAGAAGAGGACCAGTAACGCACCGGCAAAGCTTGCGACGTGCCGACGTGCCGACGTGAGACCGCCTAAAAAGACGTAGAGCCCGCCCAACACGGCGAGCCCGATCACGACGCTGGGATGCAGATCCCACCTATTCCACGCGTTCACGTTCCTGTGCGAAGCCGCACCGCTCCATAAAAGATGAAGAGGAGACTCACCACCACGGCGAGCGCGAGCAGCAATGGGCCTCCAAACAAGAACGCAAAGAATCTGTTGTCGAACTTCAGATGCATGTAGAACATCACGACGAGCGTGAACTTCACGGCGGAAAGCACCAACAGGACCGGGACCAGCACCGCCTGAAACGCGGGCACGTAAAACACGCCGACCTCGATCAGCGTGATCATCACGAGGATCGCGGCGATCCGGAGATATGTCCCTGTGCTCGCGTGCGCCCCGGCCTGCTCGCTCATCCGCGCTCCTATTGAATCAAGTAGACGACGGTAAAGATCACGATCCAGACGACGTCCACGAAATGCCAGTACAAGCCGGTGATCTCGACCGTCATGGCGTTCGCCGGACCGAGCTTCCCCCGCAGCGCCTGAACCCAGAGCGTCAACAGCCAGATCACGCCCACCGTGACGTGTGCCCCGTGCGTTCCCGTCAACACGAAGAACGTCGAGCCGAAGAGGTTGGTGGTGAGACCGAGCCCTTCGCGCACGAAGTGACTGAATTCCCAGTACTGGCCGCCGAGGAAGACCAACCCGAGCAATGCGGTCACGAACAGCCAGATCTTGCCCTGCTTCATGTCGCCGCGCTGAACGGCCGCCAGCGCGAGCACCATCGCCAAGCTCGACATCAGCAGGTCGAACGTGCTGAATGACGTGAACGGAATGTTCAGAATCTCGTGTGGGAACGGGCCGGTGAGGCTCCGTCCCTTGTACACGAGGTAGGTCGAGATTAGCGAGCCGAAGAGCAGGCACTCGGAGCCGATGAAAGCCCAGAACGCCATCTTCCGGTTGTCGAGCCCCATGAAGCTGGCGTGTCCGTGCGCGACGGCGGCGGCGTGCTCTTGCGTGTCGTATCGCATTTACATCTCGAAGGGCTCAAAGGCCCAGCGGTAGATGCCGACGACGAGGACCGCCACCCCGACAAACACGATGGGCAGCGTGCGCGAGATCGCGCCGATCGCCATGATCGGCAGGCCAGTCGCGGTAATCATCGGCCACCATGAGCCGCCCGGCACGTGAATCGGTGCCGGCGGCTGCTCAGGCAGCGGGGTCATCGGTGCGTGGCGCTCCGTTCTCCACAGCGGCATGCGGCTCGCGACAGTCGGAATGACGGTGAAGTTGTAGACAGGTGGTGGTGACGGGATGGCCCACTCGAGCGTCGAGCCCCCCCACGGATTGTTCGGCGCGGTGATGGGCTGCCAGCGCGTCCGCAGCAGATTCCAGAAGAAGACCAGCGTCGCGATCCCGATGATGAACGCGCCGATCGTGGACAGTTCATTGAACCGGCTGACGCCGAGTTCCGACGAGTAGGTATAAATGCGCCGCGGCATGCCGAGCAGGCCGGAGAAGTGCATCGGGAAGAAGGCGAGGTTCATCCCGATGATCGTGAGCCAGAAGTGGAGCTTCCCGAGCGTCTCCGAAAGCATCCGGCCCGTCATCTTGGGCCACCAGTAGTACATCCCCGCAAACAGCCCGAGGATCGTGCCGCCGAACAGCACATAGTGAATGTGCGCGACCACGTAATAGGTATCGGTCTGCTGCAGATCGGCCGGGGCCGAGGCATGGGACACGCCCGACAGCCCGCCGATGATGAACATCGCGATGAAGCCGAGCGCGAACAGCATAGACGTCGTGAACCGGATCTGCCCGCCCCACAGCGTGCCGATCCAGTTGAAGATCTTCACGCCCGTCGGGATCGCGATGAGCATCGTCGTGCCGGCGAATACCGAATCGGCGATCGGGCCAAGGCCGGACGAGAACATATGGTGGCTCCACACGCTCCAGCCTAGAAACGCGATCACCACTCCCGAGTAGACGACGACGGTGTAGCCGAACAGCGGCTTCCTGGAAAATGTCGGCAGGACCTCGGAGATCACGCCCATGGCCGGCAAGATGAGGATGTAGACCTCGGGGTGGCCGAACATCCAGAACAGGTGCTGCCACAGGATTGGATCGCCGCCACCCTGCGGCACAAAGAAGTGCGTGCCGAAGAAGCGGTCGAACATCAGCAGCACGAGAGCCACGGTGATCACGGGGAACGCCGTAATAATCAGGAACTGCGTGACCAGCGTCATCCAGGTGAATACCGGCAGACGCAGCATCCGCATGCCGGGCGCGCGCATGTTCAGAATCGTGACGATGAAGTTGAATCCCGCGGCGAGTGACGCGATCCCCAGGATCTGAAGTCCCAAGAGCCAGAAGTCGACGTTGGGGCCGGGCGAGAACTGGCGCGAAGTGAGATTCGCGTAGCCGAACCAGCCCGCGTCCGGCGCAACCGACAAACGGTCAGCGCCAAACAGCGGTCCCGCGAGGAAGCTCGCGTTCAGGAACAGGCCGCCGAGCAGAAAGACCCAGTAGCTGAACGCATTGAGTCGTGGGAAGGCGACGTCGCGCGCACCGATCTGTAGCGGGATGATGAAATTGAAGAACGCGGCCGACAGCGGCATCAGGGCCAGGAACACCATCGTGGTCCCGTGCATCGTGAACAGCTGATTGAACGTCTCCGCGCTGACGCCGAGCCCGCCGTCCGGCTTGATGAGCTGCGCCCGGATGATCAGCGCCTCGAGCCCGCCGATCAGGAAGAAGCCGAACGCCGTCCAGAAGTAGAGCAGGCCGATCCGCTTGTGGTCGGTCGTCGTCAGCCAGCTCTTCATTTGAGGCTCTGGAGGTAGGCGACGATGGCGTCGAGATCCTGTGGCGACAGATTCTGTGGCGGCATCAGCGCGCCCGGCTTGAGCGACGGCGCGTTCATGATCCAGCGGTGCAACGACTCGGTCGTATTCGGGAACAAGGCCCCGGCGATCGTCGTCCGGCCGGCGACGTGAGTCAGGTCGGGTCCCACCTTCCCCTGGGCGACGCCTTCAATCGTATGGCATCCAATACACGCGCTGCGCTTGAACACCGCCTGTCCCGCCTCCGCGGGAGAGCCCTTCGCCGGCGTGGCGGGACTGGCGCGCTGCCCGTCCACCCAGCGCTGAAATTGCGAGTCGGTCTGTACGAACACGCGCAACCGCATGTTGGCGTGCGACGCGCCGCAGAACTCTGCGCACTGGCCCCAGTACTCACCGGTCGAGTCCGCCTTGAAGGCGATTCGGTTGGTGCGTCCCTGAATGAGATCGCGCTTGCCACCCAGCGCCGGCACCCAGAAGGAGTGAATAACGTCGCCGGAGGTCAGCTCAACCTGAATCGGCGTACCGACCGGGACATGCAGCTCGTTGTACGCGCTGATGCTCAACGTGGGGTAGCGGTACTCCCACCACCATTGGTGGCCGATGACCTGGACTCGTAACGCGCCCTCGGGGGCGCGACCGGCGGTGTCGAACACCGTCCGCATGGTGGGAACGGCAATGAACACGAGGATCAGCGCGGGAGCGAGCGTCCAGCCGATCTCGAGGACCGTGTGGCCGTGGATCGGCTTGGGCTCCGGCGCACCGGGGCGCGCTCGAAAACGCGCGATCGCGATCAGGAGCAGCGTCTCGACGAGGAGGAACACCACCACCGCCCACCAGAAGATGTTCTTGAACAGGCCGTCCAGCTCGTGGCTGAAATCGGAACGGGGAGCGAAAATTGTCTGTGGGTGATGTCCGCCGACGCAGCCGGCGACAAGTAGCAGCAGAGCGGCGAGTACTAATCGCACGGCGTCAAAGTAGACGGGCGCTACAGTGCCCGCAACCGCTCGGCAAAAAGGACCTTGCCATCGACGGATACGGTTTTGTGACACGGGTACGGCTGGCGGGCGAAAAGCGCTAGATTTCGCGCCGGACGCGCGACCGTGGCGGAACTGGCAGACGCGCCAGCCTTAGGAGCTGGTGGGGCAACCCGTGGGGGTTCGAGTCCCTCCGGTCGCACTTCTGTAGACGCCGAGCCGCCGAGACGCAGAGCGGATTACAGATCTAGGGACCGAGGAAAACCCGCCCGCGACTGGCTTCCTCATCAGGTTAGATTATTCCCGACATGCCAGAGATTCTCGTTAAGAAGACGAAAGTCGAACCGGGAGAGGCCTCGCTCGAGGTCACGATCCCACCCGACAACGTGAAGGCGGCCGAGGAGCGCGCGACGAAGTTCTATCAGGAGCGCGCGCGACTGCCTGGCTTCCGCCAGGGGAAAGTTCCGGCCGCGGTCGTGCGAAAGAAATTCGCCGACGGCATCCGCGAGGAGACGTTGCGCGAGCTCGTGCAGGAGAGCTGGCGCGTCGCGCAGAAGCAGGAAGAGCTGAAGCCCATCGCCGATCCGCACATCCACAACCTGAAGTGGGAAGACGGCGCGCCCGTCACGTTCGAGTTCCACGTCGAGCTGAAGCCCGAGCTCAAGCTCGAGCGACTCGGCAAGTTCAAGCTCACGCGCAAAGTCGCCGCCGTGACGGCCGCGCAAGTCGATGCGCAGCTCAACGCCATGCGGGAGCAGCGCGCCCCGTGGACGCCGATCGCGGGCGAGAAGCCGAAACCGAAAGACCTCGTGGACGTGACGATCGCCACGCGCGAGAACGGCGAAGAGAAGGATCCCCAGCCGTTCCAGTTCGTGCTCGGCGAGGGTCGCGCGATTCCCGACGTCGAAGAGCGCATCATGAGCCTGTTGCCCGGCGAGTCGGTCGAGGCGACGGTGCGCTTCCCCGACGATTTCGCGGAGGAGGCGAAGCGCGGCCAGACCCGCGACGTGAAGATCAGCTTGCGGGAAGTGAAGCGGCAGGAGCTGCCCGCGCTCGACGACGCGTTCGCGCGCGAAATGGGCGACTTCGAATCGCT
>Ga0075425_100001108_pt1 | contig 25990 bp, 18 predicted proteins | sample SoiMethybrSBSTD4_FD_75300 | JGI IMG/M metagenome (GOLD analysis project Ga0075425, IMG submission 75300) | Bulk soil microbial communities from a Populus tree surrounding site in Tennessee, USA - Soil MetaG P. TD hybrid SBSTD4 | ecosystem: Environmental > Terrestrial > Soil > Tree plantation...
TCGTCGTACCGCGCGCCGAGCACGCCGGCCGCGGATCGGCCCGGTGCTTTCTTGTCCTCGTCGAACTTCGTCGTCCGCAGCTCGCGGCCGGCCGGCACGTCCCACACTTTCAGCTCGGTGTTGCCGAGCGATGTCAGCTGCCGGCCGTCGCTGCTGAACGCGAGCTGCCTCACAAACCCGGCATGGCTTCCGAGTTGACGGCCTTCGCCGGTCGCGACGGTCCACAAGCGGACGGCGCCGCTCGCATCGGCCGACGCCAGCAGTTGCGCGTCAGCCGTCAGCGCCACGGCGAGCACGGCCTTGTCATGGCCAAAGAGCGTCCGCAGCACGGCCCCGCTGGACGTGTCCCAGATCTTCACGGTCGCATCGTCGCTCGCCGAGACGAGCACGCGGCCGTCGCGGCTCAATGCCACGGCGCCGACCGGCGCGGTATGCCCGGTCTGCAGCACCAGCTCCGGCGCACGCGCCGCGGCGGTGCGCGGCGGCGATTGCGCACAGACGCCTGGCGCATACGCGACGCATGCAATCGTGACGATCACCCTGGACACCTTCATGCGATGCGCTCCACAGAATTCCATTTCTAGTTGTGGTGTTCGAGCTTGACCAGCTTCACGAGCGTGTCGGCGCGTGCGCTGACGGTGGTCGTGCGCGCGTCGTCGTTGCGCGCGACCTGTGGCGCCGGCGATTCGTGCAGGCGCAGGAATTCGCGCAGACGGGCGACGTCGGCCGCATCCTTGATCTCGCCGCGATCGCCCGGGTTCGCCCAGCGCGCGAGCGGTGCCAGCGCCTCGACCGCACGCGCCGACCACACCAGCCACAGCTTTTCGACGCCTTCCTCGCGGTCCATCACGAACCCCTCGCCGCGGTCCGGGACGCGCACCGTCTCGCGCGCCGCCACCAGCGGCGATCCACTGTTGCTGGTCGGCGTCGGAAACAGCACGTTGAACAGCGCGTCGCCCTTTGCCGGCGGCGGGCTCTCGTTGATCACGTACAGATAGCCTGCTTCAGCGCTCGAGAACGCGAAGCGAACGTAATCACCCGGCGAGAAGATGATCTCGCCGGGAAGCTGGAACGGTTTGCTGTCGGGCCGGCGCTTCGGATCCTGCCGCACCGTCACCGAGTAGGTGAACGACCGCAGCGGCGCGCTCGCCGGCGATGTCGCCGCGGCCGGTGCCGGTACAGGCGGCGGCGGATTGAGGTTGCGCGAACGCGACAGCAACGCGAACGCCGCGACCGCACCGATCAGCAGCAGGGCGCCAAGCGCTGCCGATCGTAGCGGGAATGCCTTCGTCGAGCGATCGGCCACCGCGTCGTTCGCAACGACGGGGCTCGGTTCGATCGGCCGCGCCCGCGGGCTCACGATGGTCTCTGCCATCGCACTGTTCGCGACCGCCGGCGGCCCGGTGAGCGCTCGCGCGAGCTCGTCGCCGAACTGCCGCGCGTCCTGCGGCCGTTTCTGCGGATCGAAGGCCAGCCCGCGCAGCAGGACGGCTTCGGCAGCCGCCGGCAGACTGGGACGGAGCTGTCGTAGTGGAACGACCTGCTCCGCGCGCTGCATGCCGATCAACTGCTGCATCGCCGCCATCTGCGTCGGCGCGTCGGGGTTGAACGGACGCCGGCCCGTAATCAGCTCGCAGGCGATCAGCGCAAACGCATAGATGTCGGCCGCCGCGGTGACGGCCTCGCCCATGAACTGCTCCGGCGCCATGTAGTACATCGAGCCGGCGACGACAGCGACCTCGGTTGCAGTACCGGCCTGCGAGTCGCGAACCTTCGCAATCCCGAAGTCGATCAGCTTCACGTGCTCGTCGCCGTCGCTGAGGGCCGCGAGCATCACGTTCTCCGGCTTGAGATCGCGATGGAAGACGCCTTCACGATGCGCGGCGCCAAGCGCCTGGCCGATCTGCGCGATCAGGACCGCCGCCTGCTCGAGCGGCATCCCTTGCGGCTCGATCGCCGACCGCAGCGATCGCCCGCGGATGAATTCCATGACGAAGAACGGCCGGCCGTCGGCGGTCCGATCGCGATCGAGCACTTTGACGACGCCGGGGTGCGCGATGCGCGTGAGCGCTTCAGCCTCCTGCAGAAACTTCTTCGCGGCCCACGAGCTGTTGGGCGACTGGTCGAGCAGGAACTTGACCACGACCGGCATGCCGTGCAGCCGCTCGTCGCGGGCAAGGTAGACGATGCCGATGCCGCCGCGCCCCAACTCGCGCTCGACGACGTAGCGGTCCTTCAGCGTCGCGCCCGGCGCGAGCGGCGTCGATGGATCTCGATTCGGGTTACCGGCGGAGGGAAGCGTGTCGTCGTTCGGCGGTGGAACCATGACCTCCGGGGACTAGGGGTGCCTGATGATAACTGAACGATCGCGAGCCGGCATGCGAACAAAAACGGCTCAGCTCCGCGAGGCGGCGTCGGCGTAGAATCGCCGCCATGCGACGCGCGGCCCGCCTCGCCTTTGTCGCGCTGCTGCTCGCGGCGACTGCGACACCGCACACGATCGAACTCCCCTACGACGGCCGCTTCACGTTCGTGCGTCTGCGCTGGGGCGGCGGCAGCCTCTCGTCGCGCGGCTGGGGCGCGGCGTGGAACCACGACTACCCGCGCGCGGAACAGCACCTGTCGCAGATCCTCAACGAGCTGACGCTGCTCGACATCCACACCGACGGCAGCCGCATTCTCATGCTCGACGATCCGCAGCTGTTCCGCTATCCGGTCGCATTCATGTGGGAGCCGGGCTTCTGGACCCTGACCGATCGCGAGGCCGAGTGTTTTCGCTCGTATCTGCTCAAGGGTGGCTTCGCGGTGTTCGAGGATTTCGACGGTCGTCAGCAGTGGTCCACCTTCGAGGCCCAGATGAAACGGGTGCTGCCCGAGGGGCGCTTCGTCAAGCTCGATAACGCGCATCGGATCTACGCTTCGTTCTTCGACATCAAGAACATCGACGCGATCGTCCACCCGATGTCGCACATCCCACCGAACTATTATGGGGTGTTCGAGGACAACGATCCGGCAAAGCGGCTGATGGTGGTCGCCAACTTCGACAACGACGTGCCTGAGTACTGGGAATGGTCGGGCCAGGGCCTGTTTCCGTTCGACGCGTCGAACGAGGCCTACAAGCTGGGCGTGAATTACATCATCTACGGGCTGACGCACTGAGAGCGCGTTCGAGATTTGCGTCGTGTCGAGATGACGTAGCGCGGCCCTTCAGGGCTGCCCGCGCGGCCGTTGGCAGGCCTGAAGGCCTGCGCCACGGCAAGGCGGCGCGTCAGGACGGAACATCGGGAGGTGCCATGCGAAGAGGCGCGTTGATCGCGGCGGCGGCGGCGATGGCGGTGTTCACTCTGGCGTCGGTAGTCATGCGCGGCCAGGATCGATCGGGTCCGGCGCAGCCGCCGTTGTGGCTGGCGGACGAGGATTATCTGCGCTGGCCGCTGCCGCCGTCCGAGCAGGCCTATGCCGGCCTGAGCGGCAAACGGATCAAGGGCTATATCAACGAGATCACCGCAATCTCGCGCAAGAGCCGCGACGCCGGCGACCAGTACTGGGGCCGCATCACGGGCACGCCCTACGACCGGATGACGGCGGAATGGGTCGCTGCGCAGTTCCGTCGCGTCGGTCTCGAACAGGTCCGCATCCAGGAATTCGACACGCTGCCGCCGCAATGGTTCCCGACTTCATGGGACGTGAGCGTCGCCGGCGGCGGCAAGACGATCCCGCTGAAGACCGCGTTTCCGATCTACCACTCGGCAGGCATCGCGGCGACCGACCTCGAGCCGGTGTGGTGTGGGCTCGGGCTGCCTGTCGATTTTCTCGGCCGCGACGTCAAAGGCAAGGCCGTGATCGTCTACGGCATTCCAACACCCGGCGGACGATCGGATTCGGCGCTGAGTAACGGCACGATTCAGCGCGCCGAGGCCGCGGGGGCGGCGGCGCTGTTCATCATCCTGGGCTTTCCGGGCAACGTCACCAGCCAGCCGACCGGCGGCGCCGTCGACCCGGCGAAAATGCCGGTGATGATGCTCGGCAGCGACGACGGGACGGCGATCCGCGAGCTGATCGAGAAGCGTCAATCGCCGACCTTGCACGTGCGGATGACCGTCGAGATCAAGAGCGGGCTGAAGACCGCGACCGTGTGGGGCGTGCTGCCCGGCAGCACCGACGAGAACATCGCCGTGATGGCCCATACCGACTCGTTCTTCGAAGGCGCGATGGACAATGCCTCCGGCATCGGCACGATGATCGAGCTCGCGGAGCACTATGCGAGGTTGCCGAAGGCGCAGCGGCGGCGGACGATGACCTTCTTCACCAGCTCGGCGCACCATTCCCCGTCCGGCGAGGAGGCCGGCCTGCGCTGGATTCACAATCACATGCAGTCGATGTTCGCGAAGACAGCCCTGATCGTGAACTGCGAGCACACCTCGCAAGTGCAGACGTATCTGGTCGGCAACAGCCTCGTCGGCTCGAACGCGATCAGCGCACGCCGGTGGTTCGTCGGCGGCAGCGATCGGCTGAAGGCGATCGTCGCCAACAGCTTCAAGACGTTCGGCATCGCGATCTACTCGCGGCCGGAAACCCGCCCCGGCGGCGAGCTCGGCGTCGTCTACACCGACGCGCCAAGCGTCCACATCATCGACCACGCGATCTACCACACGGATCTCGACACCGCGGCGCTCGTCCCCGAGCCCGGGCTGGAGGCGGCGGTGCGCGCGTTCGCGAAGATTATCGACGAAGTGAACACGGCGGATCTCGCGGCGCTGCGCGCCGCGCCGCGAGCCTCGAGCCGCAAGCCTCAAGCCTGAGCCGCAAGCCGCAAGCCGCAGCCTCGCCTGGGGCTGGCTTGTGGCTTGAGGCTTTTCAGCGAAGGCGATACTCTCCGTGCACCCAAAGGAGCTCTTTCATGCCTAGACGCACGGCCGCTCTTGTTTTAGCGACCTTCTTCTCGCTTGCATCCGCCGCGCTCGCACAGAACATCAGCTCTTCCAGCATCGACGGCGTCGTCAGCGACGACACCGGCGGCGCGCTGCCGGGCGTCACCGTCACGATTACCAGCCCGGCACTGCAGGTCCCGCAGCTTGTGCAGACCACCGATGGCGCCGGGCACTACCGCTTCATCGATCTGCCGCGCGGAACCTACACGCTCCGGTTCGAGATCCAGGGCTTCGACCCGCTGGTTCGACAGAACCTGGAAGTGAACGCCGGCTTTGCCGCTCGTGTGAACGTCTCGATGAAAGTCGGGTCGGTGCAGGAAACGGTGACCGTCAGCGGCGCCAGCCCGGTCGTCGACCTGACGACGACGCGCGGCGGACAGAACGTCTCGACCGACCTCATCTCGATCGCGCTTCCCGGCCTGAAGCAGATGGCCGATGTGATCGCGATGACCCCGGGCCTCCACTCGACCGACGGCTACAAGCCGGGCGCGATCGGCCTCAACGGACGGTCGCGCTTCAACACCTACGGGATCGACAGCGGCAACACCAACGTGACGGTGATGGTCGACGGTTTCAAGATCATCGCCAACTCGCAGCCCGATTTCGCCAATAGCGTCGAGACCGACGTGAAGACCTACGGCAACAGCGCCGAGGTCAAGGAAGCCGGCGCGCTGATCAACGTGATCACGAAATCCGGCGGCAACGATTTCCACGGCCGCTACAGCGACTTCTACATGCGCCAGCCGGCCAGCAACCTCACGTCCGAGCTTGCCGAGCGCGGGCTCTCGGTCGGCACCTCGCTGCAGTACTACAACGATTTGTACGCCGACCTCGGCGGCCGCATCGTCAAAGACCGCGTGTGGTTCTTCGGCTCGATGCGTGACCGCCGCAACCAGACGACGCGGCCGGGCCTGGTCGTGAACCCGGGGCCGGACGGCGTCTACCTGACCGGCGACGAGCCGGCAGCGCTGCCGAAGTCGACTCTCGACAACCCGACGATCAAGGGCTCGTTCCAGCTCACGCAGAAGTACCAGTTGATCGCCGACTATGGCCGCGAGGTGACCAACAGCGACGCGGACTATCAGAAGACGATCTTCAACGCGCAGTCGACGGCAAATCCGGACTTCACGCACATCGCCTTCGAAGCGACGCAGGCGTTCCGCTGGGTGCCGACGCGGTGGAAGGTCGAGTTGAAAGGCACGCCGAGCAATCATCTGCTGTTCGACGCGCAGTTCGGCCGCTCGACGTACCTCCTCGACTACACGCCGCAGACGGTGTGCGGAAATACGCCGCCCACCTACGATCGCAACACGCTGCTGCTCACCGGTTGCGCCGTGCAGCAGCAGAGCGACTTCACGATGTGGGTTGGCGACGGCAGCATGACCTGGGTGCCCTCGTCGTTTCTCGGCGGCAGCCACGAGTTCAAGATGGGCTACCAGTTGTCGGCGCGCGACATCACCGGCAACGCCGCGGTGACGCCGCAGGGCAACTACGCCCTGATGTTCGACCTCGTCAACGGCGTCCGCCAGGGCGTGCAGTTCGAGACGAGCAATGCGCCGGTGAATCCCGCGAACTGGGACAACGTCTACTCCGGCTACCTCGCCGATCAATGGCGGCTCGGTCAGCGCCTGACCTTCAACCTCGGGCTGCGCTACGACTACCAGCACGCCTATGTACCGGCGCAGACGCGCGAGGCCGGCCCATGGGCGGATGCAGCGAGCTATCCGCGGGTCGAAGTCGGACGCTGGGGCCGCTGGGCGCCGCGCGCCGCCGTCGCCTTCGATCTCACCGGCACCGGCAAAACCGTCGCGAAGGCGTCGTACGGCTGGTTCAACACCGAAGGCGCGCTGGCCGGCAACTACAACCAGCTGACGATCTTCACCACCGACTATCGGTGGCACGATCTGAACAACGACGGCCGTTACCAGACCGGCGAAGTGAACCTGAACACGAACGGCGCCGACTTCCTCAGCACGACGAGCGCCGCCAACACGCCGCCCAATCCGGATCTGCTGCTCTCGCACTACCAGGAAGTCAGCGCGTCGATCGAGCGCGAGCTGGCGCCGAATCTCGCCGCGCGCGTGCTCTACGTGCTGAAGCGGAGCGGTGACGACATCGCCACCAGCATCAACACGCTGCGGCCGTTCAGCGCCTACAACATTCCGATCACGCGGACCGATCCGGGTCCCGACGGCACCCTCGGCACCGCCGACGATGCCGGGCAAGTGACGATTTACGACTACGACCCCGCCTACCGCGGCAGCAACTTCGTCAACAACCAGACGGTGAATCGCCCCGACGGCCGCAGCGACTACTTCAATTCGCTCGAGGGATCGGTGACGCGGCGGCTCGCCGGCAGCTGGTCGCTGCTCGGCGCCTTCACCGCGACGAAATATCACCGCTGGCTGGTCGGCTATCCGCAGAGCCCCAACGACACGTATTTCGACCTCGACAATCGGTGGCGCTGGAGCATGAAGCTGAATGGCAACTACAACCTGCCGCACGACTTCCTCGTCGGCGCGATCGTCGAGGTGGTCAACGGCGCGCTCGGCCAGCGGACCTACGTGTTCCGCGCGACCGATCCCAGCGGACCGCCGCTCCGCCAGCTCGCCACGGTGACGCTGCGGCTCGAGCCGTACGGCGCGGAGTCGGAGTCGCCGCAGACCCAGTTCAACGCCCGCGTCGGCAAGAGGTTCGCGTTCAACCGCAAGGTGTTGAACCTGAGTTTCGATGTCCTCAACGTCATGAACTCGAGCGCGATCACCGCGGTCACCTACGTCTCGGGCCCGAGCTTCGGCCGCGTCACCGACATTCTGCCGCCGCGGACGCTCCGCGTGGGGGCGACCTTTGACTTCTAACAACGCGCTGCGCGCCGGAATCGCCGTTGCGTTTGCCGGGTTCATCGGACTTCACGCGCTGTCGGCCACCGGCGGATCGGTGGCGCAATCGCCGGCGCCGGCGCGCGCGGCCGCGCCGCGCACCGGATCGGCCGATGGCGGCTTCACGATGGCGCTCACCGGCGACTCGTTGATCACGATGAAGCTGTCGGTCCACACCGACCCGGCCTTCGTGAAGATGATCGACCTGATCCGCGGCGTCGACGCCGCCTTCACCAACCTCGAGATGCTGCTGCACGACTACGAGCCGTACCCGTCGACGCAGAGCGGCGGCACCTACATGCGCGCCGAGCCGTCGATTGCCAAAGAGCTGGTCTGGGCCGGCTTCGACATGGTGGCGCGCGCCAACAACCACACCGGCGACTACGGCGTCGAAGGCGCGCGGTTGACGACCAAGCACGTGGCGGAAGCAGGGCTCGTGCAGGCCGGCGTCGGCGAGAGCCTGCGCGAAGCGCGCGAGGCAAAGTACCTCGACACCGACAAAGGCCGCGTCGCGCTCATCTCGCTCGCCTCGACGTTTCCCGATCCAAGCCGCGCCGGCGTGTCCTGGGGCGACACGAAGTCGCGTCCGGGGCTGAACCCGCTTCGCTTCACGACGACCTACGCGTTGCCGCGGCAGCAGTTCGACACGCTGCGATCGGCGCTGGTTGCCGCCGGTCAACTCGGCCGCGGCGGCCGCGGCAACGCCGACCGGCCGGCCGACGAGATGAATGTCTTCGATCGCCACTTCGTGGTCGGCGACAAGCAGGAAGTGCGCACCGAGCCGCTGAAAGAAGATCTCGACGGGATTGCCGCGGTCGTCCGCAACGCCAGCAAGGTGGCCGACTACACGATCGTCAACTCGCACACCCACGAGGGCGGCGCCGATCGCTACCAGCCGCCGCAGTTCTTCGTCACCTTCGCACACGCGATGATCGACGCCGGCGCCGACGTCGTCAGCGCGAGCGGGCCGCACGTGCTGCGCGGCGTGGAGATCTACAAAGGCAAGCCGATTCTCTACGGCCTTGGCAACTTCATCTTCGAGAACGAAACGCTGCTGCGCCAGCCGCCGGAGAACTACGAGCCGCTCGGAATGACGCTCGAATCGGGCGCCGGCGTCGGCGATTTCAACGATCGGCGATCGAACAACGACACGATCGGCTTCCCCGCCGACGAACGGATCTGGGAGTCGGTGATCGCCGTGCCGCGCTTCACGGGCAAGCAGCTGACCGAGCTGAAGCTCTATCCGATTACGCTCGGCTACAAGAAACCGCGCCCGCAGCGCGGCTGGCCGATGTTCGCGCCGGCCGAGATGGCGAAGAAGATCGTGGAGGACGTGGTGACGTTCTCACAGCCGTACGGCACGACGATCGATTTTCGCGACGGCGTTGGCGTCGTCCGCGTCGGAGGGACGCGCTCCAATCACTGAACGGCGTCGGCCAGCAATGCCAGGTATCGCTCGCGCGACACTTCGGTCGCGCCGAGCGATGCCAGGTGCGGCGTGTGCCACTGGACGTCGAGCAATGACATGCCGCTCGTCCGCATCAGCCCGACGAGCGCGACGAGCGCCACCTTCGAGGCATCGCGCTGCGCGTAGAACATCGACTCACCGGCAAACAGCCCGTTGACGCGGACGCCATAAAGCCCGCCGGCCAGCCGTCCTTCGCCGTCGAACACTTCGACGCTGTGCGCCCAGCCGAGCCGATGCAGCTCGGTGTACGCGTCGACGAAGTCTGCGGTGATCCACCCGCTCTCGCGCGACGGATCGCCGCAGGCGCGGATCACTTCCTCGAAGCAGGTGTCGACGCGGACCTGGTAGCGCTTCGCGCTCTGGCGCAGGGATCTGGTGACACGCAGGTTGTCGAGCGGCAGAATGCCACGCGGGTCGGGCGACCACCAGGCGATCGCGCCGCCCAGATCCTCGAGCGTCATCGGGAACAGGCCGCAGCGGTAGGCGCTGATCAGCGTCGCCGGCTCGAGATCTCCGCCGGCCGCGATCACGTCCTGCGCCGGCCACGCGGCGGGCGGGGGGAACGCCCACCGGGCCAGCCCGACCGGGGCTGGCCGCGTCTTCCAGTCGGTCACGTCCGCAGAATACCGATTTCCACGGCGGTTTTGATACGGTCCGGCACGCGGTAAGATGCCGTCCCACAGGGGGACTGATGCCGAACGACATCGCCGCGCCAGCTGACGAACGCCGTGTTGCCGCGTGGATTGGCCGCGCGCTCACCATCGAGGGGCGGATCGTCAGCCAGGAGCACTTGACCATTGACGGGCAGGTGGAGGGGACCATCGAGGTAGGCGATCACAGCCTGATGATCGGCGCCGGGGCGACCGTCAAGGCCGACCTCACCGCGAGGACGATCAGCGTCAGCGGTTCGGTGACCGGAAACCTCACCGCGTCGGAACGCGTCGTGCTCCAGCCGACGGCGACGGTCGACGGGGATATCACGACGCCGCGGTTGATGATGGCCGAGGGCGCGGTCGTGAGGGGCAAGGTCGATTCGCGCGGCGGGCGATAACACGCGTAGGGGCGCCCTTTCACGGCGCCCGTGGCGAGGCGTACAATCCTCCGTAAGAGGTCAACCATGCGTCGACGAAATCGTTTCCGCGTTGCGGTGATGCTGTTGGCCGGCGGGGCGATTGGCGCCGGCGCTGTCGTCGCGTCGGGGCAGACGAAAACGGCCTCCGCCCAGGCACGGGCCGCGTCGAAAGACTTCCCGCGGACGCCCGATGGCCATCCGGATCTGCAGGGCACCTACGATCTTGCGACGCTGACACCGCTCGAGCGGACGGCCGGGTCGCCGCTGGTGCTCACTGACGACCAGGCGACACGGCTCGAGTCGCAGGTCGCGAAGCAGAAGGATCAACTCGCGGCGCCGATCGCCGGCGACCGCAGCGCGCCGCCGTCAGGCGGCGACGGATCGCCGGGTCCGTACGGGAACGTCGGCGGCTACAACAACTTCTGGCTCGATCCGGGGTCGCATTACACGACCATCGACGGTCGCAAGCGCGCGTCGCTGCTCATCGATCCGCCCGACGGCCGTATCCCGCCGCTGACGCCGGATGCGCAGAAACGCCGCACCAGCGACGCCTATGGCCGCCGGCCGACGTCGGATCAGGGTGCGCGCGAAGACGATCCGGGCTTCGAAGGCGCCGACGCCTACAACGACCCCGAGATCCGCCCGCTCGCCGAGCGCTGCCTGGTCGGCTTCAGCTCCACCTCCGGTCCGCCGATTCTGCCGACCTACTTCTACAACAACCTGCACCAGATCGTGCAGACGCCGAACTACGTGCTGATCCTCACCGAGATGGTGCACGACGTGCGGATCGTCCGGATGAACGCGCCGCATGCGCCGCCGACGGTCCGGAAGTGGCTTGGCGATTCGATCGGTCACTGGGACGGCGACACGCTCGTCGTCGAGACGACGAACTTCACCGACAAGACGCGGTTCCGCGGATCCACGGAGAGCTTGAAGGTCACCGAGCGCTTCACACGGCTCGACGGCCGCACGCTTCGCTACCAGTTCACCGTCGAGGATCCGAACACCTGGACGCGTCCGTGGACGGCCGAGTACGCGTGGCCGCTGACCGGCGACCAGCTGTACGAGTACGCGTGTCACGAGGGCAACTACGCGCTGGGCAACATCCTGCGCGGCGCGCGGCTGAAGGAAAAGGAAGAGGCCGAGAGGAAGCGGTAACGGCCCGACGACAATTGCTGATTGCGGATGGCTGATTGCCGATTTATTGCAAATTGTTCGAGGGCCGATGAGCCGAATCGGCCCATTCCCCTTCAAACAATCTCCAATACATCAGCAGTCAGCAAACAGCACTCAGCAATCTCACGCGATGATGTCGTGGATCACGGTGCCTGAGACATCGGTGAGGCGGAAGTCCCTGCCGCTGTAGCGGTAGGTCAACTTCGTGTGATCGATGCCGAGCAGGTGGAGCACCGTCGCGTGGAGATCGTGGACGTGCACCGGCTTGTCGACGGCCTTGAAACCGAAGTCGTCGGTGGCGCCGTAGACCATCCCGCCCTTGACGCCGCCGCCGGCGAGCCACATCGTGAAGCCGAACGGGTTGTGATCGCGCCCGTTCTGCACCTGGCCGGCGCCGCCGCCGACTTCCATCACCGGCGTCCGGCCGAACTCTGATCCGCAGACAACCAGCGTGTCCTTGAAGAGGCCGCGCGACTTCAAATCCTTGATCACCGCGGCGAACGGCTGGTCTGAATCCTTGGCGTTCTTGCGGTGCGCCTGGATGTCGGCGTGCGCGTCCCAGGGGTCGCCTTTCGCGTAGTACACCTGCACCATGCGGACGCCGCGCTCGGCGAGGCGGACCGCCATCAGGCAGCCGCGCGCCGTGCTGCCGGGCCCGTACAACTTCAGCGTCGCGGCGCTCTCCTTTCGGATGTCGAAGACCTCCGGCGCCTCGGTCTGCATCCGGTACGCGGTTTCCATCGACTGAATGGCCGCTTCGAGCTTCGGATCCTTGACCGGCTCGCGGTCCATCTGCAGCCGGTTCAACGACGAGAGCAGATCGAGCTCGCGGCGCTGCTCGGTGAGCGTGAACTTGTCGTTGTGGATGTACGAGATCAGCGTCTTCGGATCGAAATCCTTGCCGACCAGCGCTTCCTCGGTCTGCCTCTCGCTCTTGTCGACCTTGTCGGGGATGTAGGTGCCCTGGTGCACCGCCGGGAGGAAGGCGCTGTTCCAGAGCGGCGGCCCGACGGTGGTTGGCACATCGGGACAGAGCACGACGTAGCCGGGCAGGTTCTTGTTGTCGGTGCCCAGACCATAGGTGAGCCACGAGCCGAGCGATGGACGGCCGACCTGGGTGTGGCCGGTGTTCATCATCAGCATCGACGGCTCGTGGTTCGGGATGTCGGTGTACATCGAGCGGATGAAGCAGATGTCGTCGGCGCATTCGCCGACGTACGGAAACAGCTCGCTCACCTCGATGCCGGCCTTGCCGTACTTCTTGAACGAGAACGGCGAGCGCATCAGCGCCCCGGTCTTGCGTTCGGTGGCAATCGATCCGCCGGGCAGCGGCTGGCCGTGGTACTTGTCGAGCATCGGCTTCGGATCGAAGCTGTCGACTTGTGACAGCCCGCCGTTCATGAACAGGAAGATCACCCGCTTGGCACGCGCCGGATGATCGAGCTTGCGCGGGTCGAGCGTGCCGTCCTGCGCGAACGGCCCGGCCGCGCGCACGATCGACTCGCCGACCAGGCTCGCGAAGGCGAGCATGCCGAAGCCGTTGCCGATCCGGCAGAGCGCGTCGCGCCGAGTCAGCGGTTGCCGTTGTTTATGCGCCATTGCGATTCGCTGTCCCCTTACGCTCGGCTGAAGCCTTCGCGCTCCGATCTAGTCGATGAACAGAAACTCATTCGAGCTGAGAAGAATCTTGATGTAGCGGCCCCACGGCGTCGGCGGCAGCAGCTTCGGATCGTCTTTCTTCGACGACCCTGGCATCACGCCGGCCATCATGCCGACGTCCTCTTTGTCCGCCTTCGCGGTGGCGCCGCGCTCGTCGTCTGCCGCCTTGGTCTTCGCGTCTTTGCCGTCCTTCGCGTCTTTGCCGTCCGTTGCTGTCTTTGCCGCCGCGCGCCGTTCTTCGTAGGTTTTCAACGGCTCGGTGGCAAGGAACGACAGCCCCGCCTTCACTTCTGCGTCGGTCGCGGCGCGGCCAAAAATCAATCGATACGCTTTCTGGATCCGCGCCGTGTTGTCCGCTTCGTTGGCGACGCGGCGCGCCAGCAGTTCGCCCTGCTGCTCCATGAAGTCGCTGTTCATCAGGAACAGGCGCTGCAGCGGAACGCTGGTCGTGAACCGCTTTTCCGCCGACAGGTTCGGGCTCGGGAAGTCGAACAACTGGAGGTAGTCGTCCAGCTTGTAGCGGCTGACTTTGCCGTAGACGGTCCGCCGCGCGAATGACGGCGTCAACGCCGTCGACGGACCGCCGGCTTTGAGATCGAGCGCGCCCGACACGAACAGCAGCGAGTCGCGCAGCTGCTCCGCCGTCATGCGCCGGCGATCGAACCGCCAGTAAAGACGATTGCCGCTGTCCTTCTCGAAGTCGTGCGCGTCGTGGTCGGCGCTCAGCTGATACACGGCGCTGAGCATGATGTCGCGCTGCAGCTGTTTGATCGACAGCTTGTTGTCGACGAAGCTCTGCGCCAGGTACTCGAGGAGCTCGGGGTTGGTCGGCCGCTCGCCGGCGACGCCGAAGTTGCTCGGCGTGTCGACCAGCCCGGTGCCGAAATGCCCCTTCCAGATCCGGTTGACGATGACGCGCATCGCGAGCGGGTGGTTGACGATCGCGTCGGCCAGATCGAGGCGGCCGCTGCCGTGCTCGAACGGCCTGGGCGCGCCGTCGGAGAGCACCGACACGAAGTGGCGCGGCACTTCATCGCCGAGGTTATACGGGCTGCCGCGCTTGCTGACCCGGAGATTGGTTGGCGTGTCGACGTCGCCGACGCCGTGCACGAACGCGTACTTCGGCGGCTGCGCCTTGCGCAGCGCTTCGATATCGGTGCGCAGCGCGTCGACATAGCGCCGCCGGTCCGCGCTCAACTGCCGCTCGAGGCCCCAGCCGCGGAACGCGAGCAGCCCCGGCTTGATGCGGTCGAACATCTGCGCCGGGTCGAAGCCGTCGGCGAGGTCGCGCTGGAACACGTCGGTCCACAGGTTGTTCTTCTCGACCGGCAGGCCCTTCAGCTCGAGGCCGCAGCCGGGGCAGAAATCGTCGTTGGTGACGAAATCGCTCGGCAGCTTCGCCGGCTCCTTCTTCTTCGTCCCGGGCAGCGCCTTCGCAGCGATGATCTCGTTCTCTTCCTTGATTTCCTTCTTCTCGAACATCACGTCGAGCAGAAGCGCCTGAAAATTGTCGGCGAGCGCCCTGGCTTCCTTCTCGGTGCCGCCGCCTTTCACCATCTCCTGCCACTTGGTGAGGTACGGATAGAACTTCGGCGGCTTGGCGAGGAACTTCACCCAGCGATCGAAAAGCTCGTAGTCAAGCTTCTCCGCGTCGACGACGCGCGCGACGTCCTCTTTGGGCTCGCCGGTCACCTTCCACGCGGCGACCATGTACTTCGACGCCTGCAGCGCGAGCGTCTCGCCAAGCTGCGTCGACTCGGTTCGCATGAACTCGTCGAGCAGCTTCTCCTTCTTCTCGATCTTCTTGTCCTGCTCGTTGTACTCGTCGACCACGCTCTTCGGCGCGAGCGGGTATTCCTTGTAGCGGGTGTCGAGGAAGACGCCGGCCAACGAGTAGTAGTCGGTGGTCGGGATCGGATCGTACTTGTGGTCGTGGCAGCGCGCGCAGCCGACGGTCAGACCGAGGAAGCCGCGCGACACGACGTCGACGCGATCGTGCCGCTCATCGGCGCGCGTGATCTCGACCGCACCGTTGTCGTAGTACCACGGGCCGAGGCCGAGGAAGCCGAGCGCCGGCAGCGTCCGCGCGCGCGACGCGGCGTCGCCGACGAGATCGCCGGCAAGCTGCGCGCGCACGAACTGGTCGTACGGCATGTCGTCGTTGAACGCCTTGATCACCCAGTCGCGATAGAGGTAGGCGTTGGGATAGGGATTGAGACCGCGGCCTTTCGGATCGAGCGAGCGGTAATCGTCCTCGCCGTAGCGGGCGACGTCGAGCCACAGACGGCCCCACGTCTCTCCATACTGCGGCGACGCGAGCAGCCGGTCGACCACCTTCGCGAACGCGTCCGGCGCTTCGTCCTTCTCGAACGCCTCGATCGCTTCAGCTGTCGGCGGCAGGCCGGTGAGATCGAGCGTCGCGCGGCGAATCAGCGTGCGCTTGTCGGCGGCTCGGACCGGCGTGAGACCCTCGCGCTCGAGCCGCGCGAACACGAAGCGATCGATGTCGGTCTTCGCCCGGGTGTCGTGCGACGCGACCGGCACCGGAGGTTTCTTCAGCGGCTGAAACGACCAGAAGGCGCGCTGCTCCGGCTTGATGACGTAGGCCGGCGCAGGTGTCGGCGTCGCGGCCGGCGTGGGAGTGGCCGCGGCAGTCGCGGTTGGCGCGGCGTCGCCCCACGTCGCGCCGGTGCGAATCCAGTCGGCGAGCGCCGTCACGTCGTCGGGCCGCAGCACACCGCCTTTCGGCATCTTCAGCGTGCCGGTCTGGCGGACCGCCTGGATCAGCAGGCTCTTGTCGGGATCGCCGGGCACGATCGCCGGACCCGTCCGGCCGCCTTTGAGGAGCGCCTCCCGCGAGTCGACGCGGAGGCCGCCCATCCGCTGGTCGGTGTGGCAGTCGTAGCAGTTCGCCGCCAGAATCGGACGGATCTTCGCTTCGAAGACCTCGGTGGCCTGCGGCGCCGGCGCCGACGCCGGGGTTTGGCGCGCCCGCTCGCCTGAAAGGCTCGCGCTCCACAGCAGCGGGAGCGCCGCCACCGACAACCATCGTGTGCGCATGAGGCGTTATTATCTCGCACGAGATGGTGTGGAGTGTCATCGGACTACTGCTGGGGTGCGCAGTTCTGCAACCCGCCCGCCCCCCGAAACCGGGGGTCAAGACGCCAGGCGTAAAGATTCCAATCGAACGGTTGAAGCCCGACGCGGTGTTTCCCTATCCGGGGTCGCCCGACTGGATTGCGGTGGACGAATCGGTGTGGGTCTCGAACCGCCCGAAGGACAGCGTTGCGCGCTTCGATCCGAAGACCAACACGGTGGCTGCCGTGATCCCGGTCGGCAAGGGGCCATGTTCGGGCCTGGCAACCGGGTTCGGCAGCTTGTGGGTGCCCAATTGCGGCGACAAGACCATCGCTCGCGTCGATCTGAAAAGCGGCGCGGTGACGGCGACCTTTCCAATGTCCATCGCGAACAGCGAGGGGTCGATCGCCACGGGCGCCGGCAGCGTGTGGATCATGACCGACGCGAAGGGGACGCTCGCCCGCATCGATCCGGCGACCAACACCATCGTCGCCGAGGTGTACGCCGAGGCGGGATCGTACGGGCTCGCGTTCGGCGAGGATGCGGTGTGGGTGACCAACACCGACGCGAGCACGGTGACGCGCGTCGACCCGCACACCAACCTGATCGTCGAGACGATCAAGGTCGGCAAGTCGCCGCGCTTCATCGCGACCGGCGCCGGCGCGGTATGGACCTTGAACCAGGGCGACGGCAGCGTCAGCCGTATCGATCCGAAAACCAACAAGGTGACGGCGACGATCGAGGTGGGCGTGCCCGGCGGCGGCGGCGACATCGCGGTCGGCGAAGGGTCGGTGTGGGTGACCGCCTTCGAATATCCGCTCTCGCGGATCGACCCGTCGACCAACACCGTCGTGCAGCAGTTCTACGGCAAAGGCGGCGACGCCGTCCGCGTCGGCCTCGGGTCGATCTGGCTTTCGAACCTCGAGGCCGGCAACGTGTGGAGAGTCGATCCCAGGCGCGTCGAGGCGACGCTGCCCGACTGAAGGGTCGTGCCGCCACGAAAGCCCGAAGACACGAAGCTTCTTTTTTCGTGTTGTACAAGAATTTCTTCGTGCCTTCGTGTCTTCGTGGCGCGCGACGCGTTGGACAGCGTGGTGTTCGTATGGTGAAATCGGCCTATGCCGCTCTATGATTTCCATTGCACGAAGTGCGAGCACGAGTTCGAGGCGCTCGTGCGGCCGCAGGATCCGGCGCCGAAATGCCCCGCGTGTCAGAGCACGGAGATCGAGAAGCTGCTCTCGGCCTTCGCGCTGCACACTGACGATCGGCACCAGGCGGCAGTCAAGGATTCACGACGCCGCCAGGTCAAAGCCAACAAGGACAAACTGGTCGCCGAGGAGGAGTATCGCAAGGAGCATGAAGGGCACTAGGGCAACGCGGAACGTGGAATGCGGAACGAGCGATGAATGCCGGGCGCGAAAGATGGTGACGCGGTGAAGACACTGACGCGGCGTTCGTGGTTGCAGGCCAGCGTGGTCGGTCCGGTAGGTGCGGCGATGTGGCAAACCGCGGCACAGGCTGCGTCGCGGATCGAGAGCGAGGCCGAGGCGCCGCGCGTGAAGGCGCTCGTCTTCGACGTGTTCGGGACGGTAGTCAACTGGCGAACGGCGGTCGCCCGCGAAGTCGAGGAGCTGGCGCGGCGCAAGAACCTGACGATCGACGGCGCGAAGTTCGCCGACGCATGGCGCGCCGGCTACGGGCCGAGCATGAACCGGGTGCGGACCGGCGAGCTGCCGTGGACCAGACTCGACGATCTTCACCGGATGACGCTCGAGAAGATCCTTGGTGAGTTCGGGATGACGACGCTCACCGACGGCGAAAAGGACGAGCTCAACCGTTCATGGCATCGGCTCGATCCATGGCCGGACACGGTTGCGGGCCTCACCCGGCTGAAGAAGCGCTTCACGATCGCGCCGCTGTCGAACGGCAACATCGCGCTGATGACCGACCTCGCGAAGCACGCCGGCCTGCCGTGGGACTGCGTCCTTGGCGCCGAACTCGTCCGTCATTACAAGCCGGATCACGAAGTTTACGAGTCGGCGGCGCATTTCCTGAATCTGCCGCGCGGCGAGGTGATGATGGTCGCCGCACACCTTGGTGACCTGCGGGCGGCAAAGGCAGTGGGCCTCGCGACAGGGTTCGTAACGCGCCCATTCGAGTACGGTCCACAAGGAAGACCCGATCTCAAGGCGGACGGGTCGGCCGATGTGTCGGCGACGGACTTCAACGATCTCGCGCGTCAGCTCGGCATTTAGTCACAGCGAATGTGAATCGGCCTAACTCTTGCGGCGGTACCATACGGCGTGCCTTCGTTCAAGCCGGCGGCGGCTGCGTCCCCCGCGACCGCTGCCACCGCTGATACCGCGGTCATCATTCATCGGGTGATTCTCGGCGCAGTGATCGCGGCCGGCACGGCGGCCTTTGCGTGGTCGGTCGCCGAGCTCATCCAGCATCCGGTCGTTGGCTCCACCTGGTTCGTTCTCCTTGCCCTCACGGTCGTCACTGGCTGGTCGACGCTGCGCATGCGCTACGTCCCGATCAGCTTTTCCATCTCCGACACGTTCACGATCGCCGCCGCGTTGCTCTTCGGCCCGGCCGCGGGTACCGTTGTCGTCGTCATCGACGCGCTGGTCATGTCGCTGCGTGTCGCGCGGGCCGGCGCGTCGGGAATGGCGGTGCGCGTCGTCTTCAACGCCGCGTCGACGGCGCTGGCGATGTGGCTCGCGGCGACCGCCTTCTTCGCGATGAGCGGCACCGGACCGCTGGCCACGCATCCCGGGTCGATCGGCGAACTGATCGGGCCATTGGCGCTGTTCGCCGCGCTCTACTTCTTCCTCAACACCGGCATGGTCGCCATTGCCGTCGCCTACGAACGGCACGCGCCGGTCGGATCGGTGTGGAAGTCGTACCTCTCGGCGTTGTGGCTCACCTACTTCGGCGGCGCGTCGATTGCGGCCGTGCTCGTGCTGCTCACGGTCAGCCGCGTCGTCAGCCTGACCACGCTCGCGCTCGTCTGGCCGCTGCTCTTCATCCTGCACGTCACCTACAAGGCGGCGCTCGATCGCGCGCACGAGCAGGTCGCGCACTACGCCGAGATCGCGCTCTACGCGGCCGCCCTGCGTAGCACCGCAGACGCGGTCATGGTGACCGACCACGACGGCGCCGTCAGTTTCCTGAATGCGGCCGCCGAGCAGCTGCTCGGCGTCGGCGAACACGAAGCTGTCGGGCGGCCCGCCTCAGAGGTCTACCACGCCATCGACACGGTGACCGGCGAGCCCCGCGACGGGATTGGCCGGCCTGACGGGGACATCCGCGATCATGTCCTGGTTCGCGCCGACGGGACCGAGACGCCGATCGAGGAGATGGAGAGCGACATCCGCGACGCGCAGGGGCAGTTTGCCGGCACGATCAAAACCTTCCGCGACATCAGCCGGCGCAAGGCGGCCGACGAAGAGCGCGACGCGCTGCTGCAGCGCGAACGCGAGGCGCGGCAGACGGCCGACGCGGCGAGCCGCCTGAAAGACGAGTTCCTGGCGACGCTGTCGCACGAGCTCCGGACACCGGCAACTGGCGTGCTCGGATGGGCGCGGCTGCTGAAGACCGGCCGTATGGACGAGGCACAGACCCGTCATGCCCTCGATGCCCTGGAGCGGAGCGCACGTGCGCAGGCGACGCTGCTGGACGATCTGCTCGACATGTCGCGGATCGTCCGGGGCACGCTCCGCATCGAGCTCGAGCCGACCGATGTGGCCGCGGTCCTGAACGGCGCGATCGAAACAGTGATGCCGGCCATCAACGCGAAGCGGATTCAGTTCACGCTGAAGCGGCCGCCGCAGCTGCCGGCGGTACGCGCCGACGCCGACCGCCTGCGCCAGGTATTCTGGAATCTGCTGTCGAATGCCGTGAAGTTCACCGGCCCGGGCGGGACGATCGCGGTCGCGGCGGACTACGACGGCGATCGCGTGCGGATCGAAGTCGTCGACAGCGGATCGGGCATCGATGCGGAAGCGCTGCCGTTCATCTTCGATCGGTTCCGGCAGGCCGACGGATCGTCAACGCGCCCGCACAGCGGCCTCGGCCTCGGCCTCGCGATCGTCCGTCACCTCGTCGAACTGCACGGCGGCACCGTGTTCGCCGAGAGCGAGGGACGCGGCCGCGGCGCGCGCTTCGTCATCCTGCTCCCGGCCGCGTCGGCTCAGCCCGGCGCCGGCAATTAAGACCCTGGAGTGCAGAAGTGGGAATTCGTGATCACGAATTCCCAATTCCTAATTCCTGCTGTCCGCCTTGTAGTGCGCGGCCATCGCCGCCGCAATCAGTTCCGACAACGAGGCGCAGCGCTCGCACTCGATGACGCGGCTGCCTTTCACGATCCGCAGTTCCCACTGCGGCGGCGCCGCATGTTCGACCACTGCGGCCCTGGTCCCATCGGGAAGTTCCCACAACCACGCCAGCACCGGTTCTGCTGAGGTCGGCTCCGTCATCGGTACCGACGCGCAGGGGCAAGCGCCATTCCAGACAACGACGGCGATTTTCTGAGCCGATTCGCCGCTTACTCACGCCGTGCGCAGACACGGATTACGGATCTGCGGTGTGCGTTTCAGATGTGTGACCGCACGCTTGCGCGACGCAAACGCGCCGTCGCGCGCCGATCACAAAACACGTAGAAATTGGCCGACAAGTTATTGAGAATTCTCAATGCGATCGATTCGTTGCGCGTGGCATCGCACTTGCCCTTAGACGTTGCGCACTCACTATTCAAGTGAACGCAGCATCTCGGCGCAAGTCGCCATGGGAGAGAGACCGTGAACATCGATCGCAACATTGCCAACAGCATCGAACTCGCAATGACTACCGGCAGCTGGATTATTCACATTCTCACGGTGATCTGGGGCAGCTAACGCGCTGACGATCTCCCGGCGTGCGTTCCCGAGCGGTGGTGAACGATCGTCACCACCGCAAGCAGTTCTCCGGCGAGCTCTCGAATGACGGCCGCCGCGACGCCGCGACCTCGGTTCCTCAGAACGCGTAACCGAAACCGACCGCACCACCCGCGATCACGCTCGCCACAACGGCAAGGCACATCGTCACCACGATGACGACGAGCGCCGAGACGATCATGTAGGGAATGACCTGCTCGCCCGGCGTATGCATCACCCGCGGCAGGCCGACGTAGAAAAGATAGATTGCATACAGCGCCGCGATCACGATCAGCGGCGACAGCGCTGGAATCAGATACAGGACGCCGGCGACCCAGACCGGCGTCGACGCGTAGACCACGAGCTTCAACGCCTGAATCGTCCCGCCGCTCGATTTGAAACTCGGCGCCAGCTTGTCGATCACCACCGCCGCGATATACACGCCGACCAGCGCGAACACCCACGACACCACCGCGTTCGCGAACCCGCGCACGAACCCGATCCGGTAGGTGCCGAAGTACGGAACGCCCAAACCGATCACCGTGTAGCCGATCCAGCGGCAAATCGCCGGAATGGCCGCCAGCGGCGCCGCGTAGTCCCGCATCAATGTCGCGGCGTCGGTCGGTTCGGCGGCGATCGCGCCCCATTCAGAATCCGGCCGCGTCAGGATGTTGGTGGCGCGAGGGACGAGGTTCGGGCTGACGGGCATGTCAGATGTGCTCCAGATGTGAGTGGTTGTGGGGACGCGAGCGGACCGATTCTATCAGCGGTACGCAGCCGCCTGGATCCCGTACAGCTGCGCGTATTGACCCGCGGCTGCGATCAATTGATCGTGCGAGCCCACTTCGACGAGCCGCGCGCCGTCGAGCACGACGATCAGATCGGCCATGCGCACGGTCGAGAACCGGTGTGAGACGAGAATCGTAATCCGGCCCCCGCCATCGCCACTGCCGCGGGCGGCAGCGGCGTAGCGCTCGAACAGCGCGTGCTCGGTCTCGGCGTCGAGCGCCGCCGTTGGCTCGTCGAGGACCAGCAACAGCGGCTGCTCGCGCATGAAGCCGCGTGCCAGCGCGAGCTTCTGCCACTGGCCGAACGAGACGTCGACGCCGCCCGGCCACGTCGGTCCGAGCTGCGTCTCGAGGCCGGCGGCCAGCCGCGCCACGACATCGTCGGCGCCGGCGCGGCCGATCGCCGACACGACGGCCGCGTGGTCGTCGAGGTGCGGCACGTCACCGAGTCCGACGGTGTGGCGCGCGACGAACTCGAACCGGAAGAAATCCTGGAAGGCGCCGGCGAGCCGCGCGCGCCACGCTTCCGCTGACACGCGCGCGAGCGGCACGTCGTCCGCATAGATCGCGCCGGACGCCGGCTCGTACATTTTCGCCAGCAGCTTTACGAGCGTTGTCTTCCCGGCACCGTTCTCGCCGACGATCGCGACGACCGCGCCCGCCGGCAGCCGCACCGATACATCCTCGAGGACAAGACGGGTGGTCCCGGGATACGCGAACGAGACGCGCTCGAGACGGATGCCCTCACGAAGGACGTCGGGCACCCCGCGATCGGCCGAGGCGTCGAACGACGCCGCGTAGTCCTCGAGCCAGGCGAGCCGTCGCGAGCCATCCATCCAGAATCCGCGCAGGAACCCGACTTCGGTAACGGTCGCCGCGACGTACGCCGACAGCCGCGAGCCGGCGGCGAGCACGAGCAGTACCGATCCTGGCGAGGCTCGCAGGTACGACGTCACGAACACCACCGCGCCGACGAATGCCGCGCCGAACACCGCCCAGGCGAGCGCATGCCAGCACGCCGACGCCCACCGGACCGCGGCGATGGGAAGATGGCCGCGCTGCCACGCGGCGCGACGGTCGGCCAGCAGGCGTTCGCCGATGCCGGTGACGCGGACTTCTTTTCCCGGCGGCGCCGTGGCCGCGAGCGTGAAGAGGTGCCGCGCCAGCCGGTTCGACGCGGCGCTCTGCTCCTGGACCGCGCGCTCGACGCCGGGACGCCACGTCGAGGTGAGCACGATCGGCAACGCGAAGACCGCCAGCAGGACCAGCGCCGGGTGAATCGATGCGAGCAGCGCGATCGTGATGCCCAGTCGCAGGATCCAGCCGCAGGCGGCAAACACCGACATGTACATGTGATCGAGCACGAACACTTGATCGCGCAGCATCGCGAGCCGATCCAGGTAGTCGGGCCGTTCATGATGCGCGATCGTCGCGACGGTTGCCTGCAGGCGCGCGACATGCGCTTCGAGCGCGATCGTCACCCGGTCGCGAAAGCGCCGCTGGACGCGCGTGCTGATGATGCGCAAGAACCAGGTGGCGGCCGCCGACACGGCCAGGCCAACCGCGGCGATGCGGACGAAATCGCCGCGCTGTTCGAGGACGCCCTCGCCGAGCAATGCCAGCCATAACGCGAGGAGCGCGTCGGGGAGCGCTGACAACTGCGACAGCACGAACGAAATGACCATCAGCCGCGGCTCGTGACGGTACCCGAGCTTGCACAACCGCCACATCGACGGCAGCGCCGGCGGCAGCTCGCGCAGGTCAGGCGAGGACGTCATACGTCGTCCCCTCTTCGTCCTCGGCGGTGAAGCGCTGCGCCTGCAGGTCGAACATCGTCTTGTAGCGGCCGCCGCGCGCCATCAGCTGATCGTGCGAGCCCAGTTCCACGACCCGGCCGTGCTCGAGCACGCAGATCCGATCCGCATGGCGGACCGTCGAGAAGCGATGCGAAATCAGGATCGTGGTGCAGTGGCGGGTCGAGGCGAGCAGCCGATCGAAGATTTCGGCCTCGCCGCGAACGTCGAGCTGCGCCGTCGGCTCATCGAGGAGGACGACGCGCGCGCCGGTGCGGACGGCGCACATCGCGCGGGCGAGCGCAACACGCTGCCACTGTCCGCCCGAGAGATCCGTCCCGCCCTCGTACGCCTTCGACAAGGTGGTGTCGAGGCTGGCAAGGTTGGCGGCTCCCGCCGATTCCAGCGCGATGCGGATGTCCTCGTCGCCGGCGCCGGATGGCGCGACGTTGTCCCTGAGTGATAGTTCGAAGCGGACGAAATCCTGGAATACGGCCGTGACCCTGGCCCGCCAGCCATCGACCGGCAGCTCGCGCAGATCGACGCCGTCGATCTCGATCGCACCGGCCTGCGGATCGTAGAGACGGCACAACAGCTTCGCGAGCGTCGTCTTGCCGGCGCCGTTCTGGCCGACGATCGCCAGCGACGTGCCGGCCGGAATGGTCAGGTCGAAATGCTCGAGTACGTTCGCGGCGGTGCCCGGATAGGCGAACGTCAGGTCGCGGAACCGGATCTCGTGCGCGTCGGTGCGCGCGATCGCCCGGGTGCCGGAGGCAAGCGCGCCCGCCGGCCGCATCGCGTCTTCGAGGCGCAGCACTGCGGCAACGGGCGGCGCCGCGCCATCCATCGCCCAGCTCAGGCCGCCGAACGCAATCATCGAGGCGCCGGCCGCCGCCTGCGCGAAGGCGACGATCTCGCCGAGCGACGACGTCCCGGCGGATGCGGCGGAAGCGAGCGCCCAGAACACGATGACGTTCGCCGAGACGACGAGGATCAGGCTCCACAGCATCGGCCGCTCGCGCAGGCGTGTCGCTTCGTACTGCAAGCGGTGCAGCGTCGTCCGCCGCTGCACGAAGCGATCGAGCGTCCAGCCGGCGAGGCCGAACAGCCGCAGTTCCTTCGCCGCCGGCGCATCCACGGCGAGGCGGTACGCGTACTCGGCGTCGCGCTGCGCGGCGCGGACTTCGTCGGTGTTGCGATCGCGCCAGACCGCGCTCTCGCGCAGCAGCCAGTGCGTCGCGATCCACGCACCGGCGAGGAGCAGCGGCGCCCACCAGGCGAAGGCGAACAGCAGCGCGGCGCAGGTGATCCCGCCGACCATCTCGACCATCCCCCCGGCGATGAAGTCCATCGAGATCGACATCGGCGGCCCCATCATGCCGAGATCGAAATCGCGCGCCAGCGTGAGATCGCTCATCAGCCGCGGATCTTCGAGATGGCCGATGCCGGGCGGGCGAACGCACGCCTCGGTGAGGCGGTCGTACAGCCACGCGGACGTGCGATCGCCAAGGTTCGAGCTGATCGCCTGGTGCAGCGGGGTGAGCACCTGGAGCAGGACGAAGATCGCGCCGACCAACGCCAGCGGCTGGCTCAAGTCCGCACCGCGCTGCACCGCGCCCACCAGCGCGCCCATCGCCACGGCGAACAGCACCGGCAGCACGCCGCGGAGGACCAGGACGGTCCACCACAGCGCCGCGAGCGCAGCGTCAGCCCTGGGAAGAACCGAAAAGAACTGCCACGCGCTACGGCCGCGGAGTCCGCTCACCATGGGCTACCCGGCGATACCGGCGCGGCGACACGCCGGCCGCGCGGTGAAAGGTGCGGACGAAATTCGACAGGTCGGCGAAGCCGACGTCGTAGGCGACGTCGGTCACCGGTCGATCGGTGCGCGCGAGAAGACGGGCGGCGCGGCGCAGCCGCGCGCGGAGAAGGTACTGATGCGGCGTCACGCCAACGACTGACGAAAAGACGCGCAGGAAATGAAAGGCGCTGACGCCGGCCGCCGCCGCTGCCGACTGCAAATCGATCGGCTCGTGCAGGTGATCGTCGAGCCACGCCGCCGCCTCGATCGCCCTGCGCCGATCGCGGGGCGCCGCATCGCACGGGCGATCGGCCGTGCCGGTTGCGATCTCGACGAACCTCGCGGCAAACAGCAGTGCCGCTTCGAGGGTTTCGGGGTCGGGAAGGGTTTTTACTGAGTCCTCCAAAAACCCTTCCCGACCCCGAAACG
>Ga0075425_100001109_pt1 | contig 25989 bp, 24 predicted proteins | sample SoiMethybrSBSTD4_FD_75300 | JGI IMG/M metagenome (GOLD analysis project Ga0075425, IMG submission 75300) | Bulk soil microbial communities from a Populus tree surrounding site in Tennessee, USA - Soil MetaG P. TD hybrid SBSTD4 | ecosystem: Environmental > Terrestrial > Soil > Tree plantation...
CCTTGAAACGCAACACCGACGCCGTGCCCTCGGCATCGCTCGCGGCGCGGTCGAGGTCGGAGAGGTGCCGGCACGGATCGCGCCGCGGCGGCGGCTGGCCGTTCGCGCGAGCTTCGTCACGTCGGGCCTTGATCTCTTCAGGCGTGCAATAACAGCGGAAGGCGAACCCCTCGTGCAGAAGTGTCTCGCCGGCCTTGGTGTACCGTTCCATCCGCTGCGTCTGCCGGTAAGGCGCGAAGGGGCCGCCGACGTCGATCCCCTCGTCCCAGTCCAGGCCGAGCCAGCGAAGGATCTCCAGAACGCGATCGATGTACTCCTCCGACACGCGCGTGCGGTCGGTGTCTTCGATGCGCAGGATGAACACGCCCCCGTGGTGCCGCGCGAAAAGCCAGTTGAACAAGGCCGTGCGCGCGTTCCCGACGTGCAACGAACCCGACGGCGCCGGCGCGAACCGAACGCGTACCTTCGGCGAGGGGCTCGTCATGCCTGCGGCGCTGCCGCCACCGAATTGGCGAGCACGCCGATGCCTGCGATCTCGACCTCGCAGCGGTCGCCGGGCTCCATCGGACCGACGCCCGAGGGTGTTCCCGTAAGGATCACGTCGCCGGGCAACAAGGTCATCACGCGCGAGACGAACGACACCAGTGCGGGCGGATCGAAGATGAGGTTCTTGGTGTTCGACGTTTGGCGCACGTCGCCGTTCACACGCACCTCGAGGTCAAGACCGGATGCTGGATCGATGTCGGTCTCGATCCACGGCCCGAGCGGACAGAACGTGTCGAACCCTTTGCCGCGCGTCCACTGGATGTCCTTCATCTGCAGATCGCGCGCGGTGACGTCGTTGCCGACCGTGTAGCCGAGGATCGACTCGACTGCGGTGGCGCGGTCGGCCTGGCGCACCAGCCCTCCGATCACGACCGCGAGCTCCCCTTCGTGATCGAGGCGCTGGCACTCCGGCGGTTTCTTGATGACGTCCTCGGGCCCGATCACCGAGGTGCCCGGCTTGAGGAAGATGAGCGGCTCCTCGGGGAGCGTCTGGCCCATCTCCTCCGCGTGGTCGCGGTAGTTGAGGCCGACGGCGACGACCTTGGACGGGATGACCGGCGCGAGCAGCCGGCAGTCGGACAGCGGTGCGCGCTTGCCGGTGAACCGCAGTTCACCGATCGGTGGCCCGTCGATCTCGGCGACCTCGTCGTTCTCGACGACGCCGAACGAGATCCCGCCGCCGTACGAGACTCGAGCGATGCGCATGGGTCGGTAAGAGTAGCGCCTCGACGCAGCACGCGTGATGATGAGACCTATGAGTACCGTCGAAGGAGACAAGGTCTTCAGCGACTCGATCTCGCAGTTCTACGAGACACACCTCGTGCCGCTGATCTTCGAGCCGTACGCAACGGATCTCGTCGACCGTCTCGTAGGAAGACCGCTGACTTGCGTGCTCGAGATCGCCGCCGGGACCGGCGTCGTCACACGAGCCTTGGCCGCGCGCCTCCCCGACACGGTTACGATCGTCGCGACCGACCTCAATCAGCCGATGATCGACCGCGCGGCTTCCCTGGGCACGGCTCGCGAAGTCGAGTGGCGACAAGCGGACGCGATGCGATTGCCATTCGCGGACGGATCGTTCGACGCCGTTCGCCCATCTTCGGTTGAAGGCGGGATTGGAGCATCCGACAGCGCGATGACGGCTTGCGGGAATGCGGGGAGAGATACGATCGTCGCGGCACCGATACGGGCCTCTTCGACGTACAGGACGGACGAACCGTTCTCACCCATCAACTGTTCCTTGTCGATCTCGAACAGCTCCGCGTCGACCGAGATCCTCTGTCAGTTCGGCGTCATGTTCTTCCCCGATAAGCCCCGAGCTTTCTCGGAGGCCCGCCGCGTCTTGAAGCCGGGCGGCGTGTACCTATTCAACGTTTGGGATCGGATCGAAGAGAACGGATTCGCGGACACGATAACGACGGCACTGGCCTCCGAGTTCCCGCAGGATCCTCCGCGTTTCCTGCCACGCACGCCGCACGGTTACTTCGACCATGCGATGATCGCCCGAGACCTCCGCGAAGCGTGGTTCAACGCGTCGCCTCAGATCACGACGGTCCCCGCACGCAGCCGAGCCCGGTCGCCGCTCGACCCGGCGATCGCCTACTGAAAAGGCACGCCGCTCCGCGCAGAGGTCGAAGCCCGCAACGGGCCGAGTCTCGACGAAGCAACCAAGATCGCCGGTCGAGCCGTCGCCCATCGGTACGGCCCGGGACCGGTGGACGCCACGATCCAGGCACATGTCGTCGTCGTGTCGTCCTGAGCCGACAGCGTCTCGTTCGCGTTAGCGTAAGGTCGGAAAGAAGCTCCAGAAAGGGGTTGTCATGAACAAGTACTTGGTTCTGTATCGCGCGCCGATCCCGGCCGAAGACCAGATGGCGAACGCGACGCCTGAACAGAGGCAGGCCGGGATGGATGCGTGGATGGCGTGGGCGGCGAAAGCCGGTTCGGCGCTCGTCGACTTCGGCGCCCCGCTCGGTCCTTCCTCGACACTGGGCGGGAAACCGCAATCCGACTTCGTCGGCGGTTACTCGATCATCCAAGCGGACTCGCTCCCCCACGCCGAGAAGGTCTTGGAAGGGCATCCGCATCTCGATCAGCCGGGCTTCTCGATCGACGTTCTCGAGCAGCTCCCGATGCCGGGCATGTAACGCATTGAGCTGAAGCGATGAGCGGATTCATCCTCTACGTCGATCGATCGACGGTCCACGAGGGCGCCTACGACCAACTCGTGTCCGGGATGCGCGATCTCGCAGAGTTCGTTGAGAAGAACGAACCAGATATCCCTTCGTACCACGTTTTCTTCAGCGAGGATCATGCGGCCATGACCGTTGTCCATGTGCACACGACTCCGGAGACCTTGGACTTGCATCTCGAGATCGCGGGACCGGAGTTCGCGAAGGTCAAGAGCTTCCTCACACTGCAAAGCATCGACGTTTATGGCCGGCCCAGCGAACACGCGCTGGAGATGATGCGGAAGAAGGCCGCGATGTTGGGCACCGGCGAGGTGCGCGTACACGAGCTCGCCGCGGGCTTCGACCGGCTGTGAGAAACCGTCCACCCAAAGGAGCGATCCGATGACGCCGGCGAAGGTGACCGATGACGGACGCAGCTGTGTCCTGGCCGACGGGAACACGATCCCTATGCTCGGCCTCGGCGTCTGGCAGGTGCCCGACGGACCCGAATGCGTCAACGCCGTGCGGTGGGCGCTCGAGCTTGGATATCGGCACATCGACACCGCGCAGGCGTACCGGAACGAGAAAAGCGTCGGTCAAGGGCTGCGCGAAAGCGGCGTGCCGCGCGAAGAGGTCTTCATCACCACCAAGTTCTATCCCGAGCGCAAAGACCCGGTCGCCGAAGCAGAGAAGAGCCTCGAGCGCCTCGGTGTCGACAACGTGGACCTCTACATCATCCACTGGCCGCAAGGCGGACCGACGTGGGCGTGGCCGGGCATGCAGAAAGCACGCCAGGTCGGGTACACGCGATCGATCGGCGTGTCGAACTTCTCCGCGAAAGAGATCGAGGAGGTGACAGGCATCGCCGACGTACCTCCGGTCATCAACCAAGTCCAGTTCAGTCCGTTCGAGTACCGGAGTGGCCTGATGGAAGCGTGCCGGAATCACGACGTGGTTCTGGAGGCGTACAGCACGCTCGGGACTGGCAAATACCTGTCGCACAAGAAGGTCCGCGAGATCGCCGAACGCGTCGAACGAACCCCGGCCCAAGTCCTGCTGCGCTGGTGCCTCCAGCACGACGTTCCGGTGATCCCAAAGTCGACGCACCGTGAACGTATCGAGGAGAACGGCAAGCTCTTCGATTTCACACTGTCCGATGAGGATATGGCCGCGCTGGGCTTGCTGGACAAGACGAAGGCAACGGACAAGGCGCGAGAGCGAAAGTGGTGGTGAGCGCAAAGCAATGAATAGTGTCCTTCTGGGTGTATCGATCTTCTTCGGCGTGACCGCCTTCGTAACGATTCAGGCGTGGTATCTAAAGCGCCGAACGTCACGGGATCTAGAGATGGCAGCAATGGCCGATCTCCACCGATCAAGCGGCCGACAACTTCCGTCCCGGTTTGAGTTCACGAAAGGACAATTCCGCGTCTATATCGCGAGCTGGTTGTGCGGAGCGGGATCGTTGATTGCCGGCCTGATACTTCTCCTCTACAGAGGAACGGTACATACGGTCGGCGCGGCTCTTCTGCCGATTGGATGGGTCCTTTATCTGGGGCGCATCTTCGTTGCCCGACGATGGTACCGACAAAGAGTCGCAGCCACGAAGAGCTAGTCTTCGTGCGGTTCGGCGTGGGTGAGGCCGAAGGCGATCGAATCCGTGAGCGCTTGCCACGACGCTTCGATGATGTTCGGCGAGACGCCGATAGTGGTCCATTCCTTCGTGTGATCCGTTGATTCGAGCAGCACGCGCGTTATCGCGCCCGTGCCCTTCTTCTCGTCCAGGATCCGCACTTTGTAGTCCGTCAGCTCGATCGACTCCAGCGCTGGGTAGAACTTCGCCAGTGCCAGCCGCATCGCACGGTCGAGCGCGTTTACTGGGCCGTTCCCCTCGGCCGTCGCGATGTGCCGCTCCCCGCGCGCCCACAGCTTGACGGTCGCCTCCGACACCATGTCGCCGTCTTCGCGCTTCTCGATCAGCACGCGGAACGACTCCAGCCGGAAGTACTCGCGCTCGAGGCCGGCGAGACGGCGCATCAGCAACTCCATAGACGCGTCTGCTGCTTCGAAGTGGTAACCGACGTGCTCGAGATCCTTCACGTTGTTCAGGATCTGCGTCGCGAGATCCTTGTCCTTCTCGAGGTCGATCCCGAGCTCCTTGCCCTTCAGCACGATCGTTGACCGGCCGGCGAGCTCCGACACAAGCAGGCGTGGCGTGTTTCCCACCAACGATGGATCGACGTGCTCGTATGCGCCGCGCATCTTCGACAGACCGCTCGTGTGCAGCCCGGCCTTCGTCGCGAATGCGGACGCGCCCACGTACGCGGCGTGCGAGTGCGGCGTGACGTTGCAGAGCTCGGCGACGGCGTGCGCGGCCCCGGTCAGCGAGCGCAGCTGCTCGTCGCTCACGACGTCCAGCCCCATCTTCAGCTTGAGGTTCGCGATGATCGAGATGATGTTCGCGTTGCCGCACCGCTCTCCGATCCCATTGACCGTTCCCTGCACGTGCGACGCGCCGAGCTGAACCGACAGCAACGAGTTCGCCACCGCGCACTCGGCGTCGTTGTGGAAGTGCACGCCGACCGGCACCGACAGCTGATCCAAGACGTCCCGCAGTGTGATCGACACGTCGATCGGCAGCGTGCCGCCGTTCGTGTCGCAAAGCACCACGGTGTCGGCGCCCGCGTCTGCGGCGGCCTTCAGTACCGAAACCGCATAGGCGGCGTCGTGTTTGTAGCCGTCGAAGAAGTGCTCTGCGTCGTAGAGGACTTCGAGCCCCTGTGATTTCAGGAAGGTGATCGTGTCGGCGATCATCGCGATGTTCTCGTCGCGGGTCGTGCGCAGCGCTTCTTCGACCTGCAGCGCGGACGCCTTCCCGACGATGCACGCGACGGGAGCCTCGGATTCCAAAAGCTCACGAACCTGTGGATCCGAAGATGCCGAGCCGCCCGCGCGTCGCGTCGCCCCGAAGCACGCGAGCTTCGCGTTGGACAAGCGCAGCTCGGGCGCACGGCGGAAGAACTCCATGTCCTTGGGGTTCGAGCCGGGCCAGCCGCCTTCGATGTAGTCGACGCCGAGCGTGTCGAGCCATGTAGCGATCTTCAGCCGGTCTTCGACGGTGAGCGAGATGCCCTCTTGCTGTGCTCCGTCGCGCAGCGAGGTGTCGTACAGAACCGGCAAAGCCGTCATGGGGAAGGTATCGGCGGTCTAGTCGACGTACTCGAGCCAGTCCGCGTAGCGCTCGACTTCGCCCTTGGCGACCGCGAAGAACACCTCCTGGATCTTCTTCGTGATCGCGCCCGGCTCGCCGATCTCGCGGTCGTCCACCGAGCGGATCGGCACGATCTCTGCCGCGGTCCCGGTGAAGAACGCTTCGTCGGCGAGGTACAGGTCGGTGCGGTTCAGGTCCGCCTCGACCGTGTCCCATCCGAGGTCGGCGGCGATCCGGATAACGGAGTCGCGCGTGATCCCGCCCAGCGGGCCCGACGCGAGCGGCGGCGTGATCAGCGTCTCGTCGCGCACGATGAACACGTTCTCGCCGGAGCCGTCAGCGACGTGCCCTTGCGTGTTGAGCAGGATCGCCTCGTCGTACCCGGACTTGATCGCTTCGACCTTCGCCAAAGACGAGTTGATGTACTGCCCGGTCGCCTTGCCGGCCGGCGGGATCGAGTTCCAGTCGTTACGACGGAACGACGACACCTTCACCCGCACACCGTGCTCGACACCGTGCTCGCCGAGGTACGTACCCCACGGCCACACCGCGATCGCAACGCGCGTCGGGTTCGGCAATGGATTGAGCCCCATCTCCTCGAGCCCGAGGAACACGAGCGGCCGGATGTAGCACGACTCAACCTTGTTGACGCGGATGGTCTCCTTGGTCGCGTCGGCGATCTGCTCGACGCTGAAGGGGATGTCCATCATGTAGATCTTCGCGGAGCGGAACAGCCGCCGCGTATGATCGGTAAGGCGAAACACCGCCGGGCCGCGCTTGGTCGGATACGCGCGGATACCCTCGAAAACGCCCCAGCCGTAGTGCAGCGTCGGCGTGAGGACGTGGACGGTCGCTTCGTCCCACGGCACGAGCGTCCCGTCGAGCCAGATCTTGTCCGTCTTCGTGAGCGGCATCCCAGCCTCCCGGTTCCTCGCGCCTACAGCGCTTCGACTACCAGATCCCCGACCTGCTGGGTCGTGTAGCCCATCGCCTCGCCGGCCGTCCCGCCGAGTTTCCCGAGCGTCGCCACCGCGGCCTGTTCGACCCGCTGCGCAGCCTCGGTTTCCCCGAGGTGCTCGAGCATCAGAGCCACCGACAGGATACAGGCGATCGGGTTGGCCCACCCTTTACCTGCGATGTCGGGCGCCGAGCCGTGCACCGGTTCGAAGATACTCGGTCCCGTCCGCGACGGATTCAGATTTCCGCTGGCAGCCAACCCCATGCCGCCCGCGATCGCAGCCCCCAGATCGGTCAAGATGTCCCCGAAGAGGTTGTCTGTTACGACAACATCGAAGCGTTCGGGCTGCGTGACGAAGTACAGGCATGCGGCGTCCACGTGCGAGTAGTCGCGGCCCACGTTCGGGTACTGCATCGCGCCGAGCTCATCGAACGTCCGCATCCATAGATCGCCCGCGTGCGTGAGCACGTTCGTCTTGTGAACCATCGTCAGCTTCTTGCGCGGGCGCGCGTTGGCGCGCTCGAACGCGTACCGCAGGACGCGCTCGACGCCGTGACGCGTGTTGATCGACTCCTGGAGCGCGACTTCGCCGAGCGTGCCGCGTGCTTGCACTCCCCCGGCGCCGGAGTACAGCCCTTCGGTGTTCTCACGCACGACGATCATGTCGATGTCGTCGGCGTCCTTGCCGGCGAGCGGCGTCGGCACACCCGGATGGAGCTTCACCGGACGCAGATTGACGTAGAGGTCGAGCTCGAACCGAAGCTTCAGCAAAAGCCCGCGTTCGAGGACGCCAGGCGGGACGCGTGGGTCGCCGACCGCGCCGAGCAACACCGCGTCGAGCCGGCGCAGATCGTCCAGGTCGCCTTCCGGCAACACCTCACCGGTTTCGAGGTAGCGCTCCGCACCAAGGTTGAAAGGCGTGCGTTCGGTCGCGACGCCGGTCGCGTCGAGGACTTTAAGCGCTTCGCCGACGACCTCGGGCCCGATGCCGTCGCCGGCGATAACTCCAAGCTTGTACGCCATGGCGCGGATTGTAACCGTCGCCGCTCGGTGCCTAGGGCGTGATCGCCATGTTCGACAGGATGCGGTCGGCGAGGTCGGGGTCGCCGGCAACCGCTACGCGCCTTTCCTTCACGAGCTTCTTGTAGTCCCACCGGCCCCCGCACAAGCGCAGGAACGCTTCGCAATCCATCTGCAGTCGTACCGTCGGCTCGAGCGGTTGATCCGCGAGCGGACCGCCGCGCCCGTCCTGAACCCCGATGGTGAACGTCTCGCCCGGCTCGCCGATCTCGAAGGTGACGGCCTGGCCGTCGCTCGCCGCAGCGCGTTTCCCGACGACGAACGGCATCGCGGACGCCATCCGTTCGAACACGAAGCGTGCGACGTCGCCGTGCATGCCGCCGGGCCGTCCGGTCGCCAGACGGATGTCTTGGTCGTGGTAGAAGACGTCGAGGATCCGCACCTTGATCACCTCTGCCGTGGGTCCATTGCCGAACGGACCCTCGGCCTCCGCCGCCCATCCCTTCTCGGAAAGCCCCCGCAGGAATTTCGCGCGCTCGGAAGTGACGTCGCGATACTCCTCGAGCAACTCGTCGGGTGTGGCGTCGCGGCGGTTTTCGATCTGGCGCTCGTTGCGCGCGCCCAGCTCGTTGCGGACGTGCGCCGCTTGGAGCGGGTCTCCCGGGTCGGGTCTGCCCAGACGCCTTGCTTCGATGCCGGTGATATGCGCGAGCTGATCCTTGACCGTCCATTCCGGGCAGTCCGTCGGCAGGTTCCAGTCCGACGCGTCGAGTTGCGACGCGACCTCCTCCATCGAGGACCACGCCTGCTCCATCAGATCCGCGAGATACTCACTCATCGCGCCTCCGATCAGGACTCAGCTTGCTTCGATCCTACTCAGGATGCGAACGGACCCCACCCTGCGTGCAGTGGGGTCCGTCCGGTGCGGTCCTCTACCGCTTGCGGCTACCGGCGCTGGTCCGCGCCGTCCTCCGAGTCTTCGTGCTCCGCGCACGGTTCGTGCTCGTGCGGGGCTTGCGGGCCGCGGCGACTCTCTTCGTGCGTGTCGTCGCCCGACGGGCCTTCGCCCGGCCGCGGGAAGCGCTGCGCTTCGCCGCAGTTGTCTGACGACGCGCCGTCTTGCGCCCGCGACGCGTCGCGCTGCGGACCTTGCGCTCCGCCCGGCCCACGGCCGGAACGACGTTCTTGCGAGCCTGCTTCGTCGCCTTCTCGAGCGCCTCGGCGGCCTCGCGAACCTTCACCGTCGCCGTCTCAAGCAGACCGACGGCTGTATCCGCGATCTTCTCCGGTTGAACGCGCATGACTCGCCTCCCTCCGCTGGTGTCATGTCCATCCTTCCCGGCCCCCAGCAGGCAAAACATCTGGCGGCATACGTTCGTATGCGATAACATACGCAGCCGATGAACACGCTGACCAGGGAGAACGCGGTCGGAAAGCGCGTTCGAACACTGCGCGAGGCCCACGGACTGTCGCTACGCGACTTGGCGAAGCGATCCGGTGTGAGCGCGCCGATGCTCTCGCAGGTCGAGCGCGGCGAGACCTCTCCCACACTCGCGGTCGCCCAACGCATCGCCGGCGGACTCGATCTGCCGTTGTCGACGTTGCTCCGCTTGGACGAGCGTCAGCCGGTTTCGCTCGTACGCAAGACAGAGCGCCGTACCGAGCGACGCGACGGACACGTCGTCCAAGAGCTCACCCGTCCCGCACCCGGCGAGCGAGCATCGGTCACCGTCCATTCGCTCCGGCCCGGCGGGCGAACCGGCGGGCCGCACGACCGGCCGGTACACGCAGCGGGAAGCCGCGAGACCGTCACGGTTCAGAGCGGCCGGCTCGTGCTCGTGATCGACGGCGACCGCCATCAGCTCGCGGCGGGCGATACGGTCACGTTCGACGCCGACCTCCCCCACCACTTCGAGAACCCTACGCGGCGCGCGTCGCTGTTCCTCGCCGTCGTAACCGCCGGGCTGCGGACCACCTAAGGAGCGCGCGAGTGCCGAAGACGATGGTCGACAAGATCTGGGAATCCCACGAGGTGCGCGACGACCTCATCTACATCGACCTGCACCTTGTGCACGAGGTCACCTCGCCGCAGGCGTTCGACGGCCTGAGACTCTCCGGTCGTGGCGTGCGGCGGCCCGACAAGACACTCGCGACCGCCGACCACAACGTGCCGACCGACGGCACCGCCGTCTCGCGGATGATCGCCGACGCGCTGTCGCGCCAGCAGGTCGAAACGCTCGAACAGAACTGCGCCGAGTTCGGCATCCCCATCTACTCTCTCGGTTCCGAACGACAAGGCATCGTGCACGTCATCGGGCCCGAGCTCGGCGTCACGCAGCCGGGGATGACGATCGTGTGCGGCGACTCGCACACCTCGACGCACGGCGCGTTCGGCGCGCTGGCGTTCGGGATCGGCACGAGCGAGGTGGAGCACGTTCTCGCGACGCAGACGCTCGCCCAGAAGAGGCCGAAGACGATGCGTATCTGGTACTCGGGCGCGCTCGGCTTCGGCGTCACCGCGAAGGACCTCATCCTCGCGACGATCGGGCGACTGGGAACCGCGGGCGCGGTCGGGTACGCGGTCGAGTACGCCGGGCCCGTGATCGAGAACCTGTCGATGGAGAACCGCATGACCGTCTGCAACATGACGATCGAGGGCGGCGGCCGCGCCGGGATGGTCGCGCCCGACGACACGACCTTCGCGTATATGGAGAGCCGTCCGGCGGCGCCGAAAGACTGGAGCGCTGCGCTCGACCGCTGGCGCGCGCTTCCGACCGACGACGGGGCGACGTTCGATCAGGAGATACGCATCGACGGCTCCGCGCTCGCGCCGATGGTTACCTGGGGCACCACGCCGGGCATGGTCGTGGACGTCACGGCGAGCGTTCCGACGCCGGATTCGTTCGACAGTCCGGCCGATCGTGAGACCGCCGAGCGTGCGCTCCAGTACATGGGTCTCGATGCCGGGACACCGATCACCGACATCGGCCTCGACCGCGTGTTCATCGGCTCGTGCACCAACTCGCGGATCGAAGATCTACGCGCGGCGGCGCGCATCGCCGAGGGCCGCCACGTAGCCGACGGCGTCCGCGCGATGGTCGTGCCGGGATCGAACCAGGTGAAGATCCAGGCGGAGGCGGAAGGGCTCGATCGCCTTTTCACCACGGCCGGGTTCGAGTGGCGTTCGGCCGGGTGTTCGATGTGCCTCGGCATGAACCCCGACATCCTCGCGCCGCAAGAGCGTTGCGCGTCGACGTCGAATCGGAACTTCGAAGGACGGCAGGGCGCGGGCGGACGGACGCACCTCGTTTCGCCGGAGATGGCCGCCGCGGCAGCCATCGAAGGACATTTCGTCGACATCCGGGGGTGGAAGTGATGGAGCCTGTCACGGTCATCGCGGGCAAAGTTTCGGTGCTCGACCGCGCGGACGTGGACACCGACCAGATCATGCCGAAGCAGTTCCTCAAGCGGATCGAACGCACCGGTTACGGAGAGTTCCTCTTCTACGACTGGGTGCGCAACGGCGAGGTGTCGATCGAGCCGAACCCGATCCTCGCGGCCGGCCGCAACTTCGGCTGCGGCTCCTCCCGCGAGCACGCCGTGTGGGGCATCCAGCAGTTCGGGTTCCAGGCCGTGATCGCGCCGAGCTTCTCGGACATCTTCTACGGCAACTGCACCAAGAACGGGTTCTTGCCGGTGCGCCTCGAGGAAGACGACGTGCGCGGAGTTATGGATGCCGGCGAAGCGTCGATCGACCTTGACTCCCAGACCGTGACGTTCGCCGGGCGGAGCGTTTCGTTCGACATCGATCCGGCGATCAAGCATCGGTTGATCAACGGCCTCGACGAGATCGCGCTCACGCTCGAACATGAAGACGAGATAACTTCCTACGAGCGCGACCGGATGGCGCCGGGCCCGGTGACCACGGCCCTGTAAGCTCGGCGTCGTGACCGCACCGCTCGTCCGCAAGGTCGACCACATCCTCGTCCCGGTCGCCGACCCGCAGCCACTGCACGACCTGTTTACGCGGACGCTTGGGCTTCCTGCCGCGTGGCCGGTGATGCAGCGCGGCTCGTATTTCAGCGGCGCGGTGTGCTTCGGGAATGCGAACCTCGAGTTCATCCGCGGCGACGGCACGCTCCCGTTCCTGACGGCGGTCGAGCCGCTCGTCGCCCGCGCGATCGCGTTCGAGCCGGTCGCGTCTTCCGGCTGGGCCGACGAACTAACTGCGCGAGGACTGCCGTCCGTAGGACCGATGCGCGGCGAAGGTGAGAGCATCCACGGCGGTCACCGTCTCCTGTATGAGAACACGTTCGTGCTCGGCATGATCGACGATGAGACCGGCACGTTCTTGTGCTACTACCACTCCGAGGAGGCGATGCGCGGCGACGCAGCAACCGCTGCGCTGCGCGAGGCGGGCGGCGGCGTGATCGGCGCGCTCGGGCTGGCGGAGATCACGATCGGACTGTCCGACATGGAAGCAGGGATGGAGCGCTGGAAACGGTTCCTCGCGCCGATCGAGCCGGACGCTCACGGCGCGTTCCATTTCTCCGAAGGCCCGGCCGTCCGCCTGAAGGAGTCGCCGATCGACGGCGTTGCCGGGCTGTGGGTCGAGGTGGCGTCGCTCGCGGCCGCGCGCGACGCGCTCCGCGAGCGCGAGCTGTTGGGGCCGATGCGCGCTTCCGGGATCGGCTTGAACTACGCGCGCAACGGCGGGCTTGACGTCTGGCTCACCGAGGCGAGACCTACTTAGTCCAGACGCTGACGGGCGGATGACGGTCCGCCCAGGGGCGCGCGACCTCTAATCCGCCGGCGAGGCGGAGCAGGATGTCCTCCCGGCCCGGCGCCGCGACGAGCTGCACGCCGATCGGCAAGCCCTCGCCGTTCCAATACAGCGGCAGCGAGATCGCCGGCTGACCGGTCGTGTTGAACGGCGGCGTGAACGTCGCCACCGACCCGGCGCGCCAGCCGGCCTTGAACGGCTCGTCCTTCGTGGAAACCAGGTCACCGATCAGGGGTGGAGGCTCCGCGAGCGTCGGCGTCAGCAAGAGATCGAAGTCCTGCCACCACGCGACGACGCGCGCGGTGAAATCCGCGAGCCATTCGAGGCTCTCCCCTACTTGCGCGGGCTCGATGCTGCGGCCCATCTCCGCGAGCATCCAGGTATGCGGCTCGACGTCGTCGGGCCCGATCGCCCGGCCGGTGCGCTCCGCCCACGAGCCGAGCTGTGTGAGCGTGTCCATCGCGGTGACGGCCCCGTAGTGGAGCAGGTGGCCGAGCTCGTCGAGGGCCGGTGGATGGGCGTTCTCGACGTGGTGTCCGAGCTCGCCGATGAGCGCGGCTGCGTCCCTCGCCGCAGCGACGGAGTCGTCGTGGACCGGCAGCACGTCGCCGGGTGACGTAGTCATCAGCCCGACGCGCAGGTGCTGACCCTGCGAGCGCGCCGGCATCGCGCCACGCGCGACTTCGAGCAGAGCCGCCGTGTCGCGGACCGTGCGTGAGACTACGAGCTCGACGTTGAACGCGCCGAGATCGCCGATCCGCTTCGACGGCGCGGCAGGGCGCGACGGTTTCAAGCCGACGAGTCCGCACGCGCTCGCCGGGATGCGGATCGACCCGCCGGAATCGCTCGCCTGCGCGACCTGCACCAGACCGGCCGCGACCGCAGCGCCGGCGCCGCCGCTGGAGCCGCCCGGCGACCGCTTCACGTCCCACGGGTTCCGCGTCGGCCCGTACGACACGGGCTCGGTGGTGGGCATGAGCCCGAGCTCGGGCGTGTTCGTGCGACCGACGAACACGAAGCCGGCGGCGCGCAACACCGCGGCGAGCGGTGCATCGTCCGGCTCGGTCCACGACAGGTCTCGCAACAGCCGCATCCCACAGTGGTACGGATCGCCGGCGCTGTGACAGCCGAGGTCCTTCAGCACGATCGGCACGCCGCGGAACGGACCGTCGGGGAGCGCGCGGGAGACGGCTTCGGTTCGGGCCTTGTCGAAGCGCTCGTGGATCACGGCGTTCAGCGATGGGTTCAGCGCTTGGATGCGCGCGATCGCGGCTTCGACGACCTCCAGCGGCGTGGCGTCGCCGCGCCTGATCAACTCCGCGGTCGCGACGGCGTCGAGCCCGGCGAAGTCGTCCGTCAAGGCTCAGTACCCGCGCTCGACGTCGACGAGTCCTTCCAGCGGTTCGCCGTTCGCGAAATGGCGCACATTGCGCCCGGCCAGCGCGACAAGTTCGGGCAACGCCATCGCCCACGTGTTGGCGGTATGCGAGGTGACGACCGCGTTGTCGAGCGACCAGAGCGGATGGTCCTCGGGCAGCGGTTCGGGATCGGTGACGTCGAGCCCCGCGCCGCCGATCCGTTTCTCCCGCAACGCGTCGACAAGCGCGTCGGTGTCCACGAGGCCGCCGCGGCCGACGTTGACGATCCACGCGTCGGGTTTCATCTTTGCGATCGTCGCTGCGTCGATCATGTGGTGCGTTGCCGGCGTCATGGCAGCGGCAAGCACGATCCAGTCGGCTTCGCCGACGACCTCGCTCAATCGGTCGGAAGCAACGGTGCGCTCGGCGCCGGGCATCGGCTCTCCGGAACGGTTGACCGCGAGGATCCGCGGCCCCAGCGGCGACAGCATCTCCGCAAGCGCACGTCCGATCCCGCCGCCGCCGACGATCAACACCGTTCCGCCTTCCAGGCGGCGCACGCCGGCGAACTCGCCCTTCTGCCGCCAGCGCCGGGCCCGAACGTGTGCGTCCAGCCGGCGCGCGGCCAGGAGCACGAGCGCCAGCGCGTGCTCCGCCGTGGAGGGGCCGTAGATGCCCTTCGCGCACGTCCACGTTCGAGCCGGATCGAGCACGCCCGCTTCGAGGAACTTCTCGATGCCGGCGAACGGCAGCTGGATCCAGCGCGCGGGCGAATCCTCGAGCGTCTCCCGAAGGGCCTCGGCGTCTGCTGGGTCGGTCCAGACGATCGCGTCCGCGCTCGAGGGGTCGACGATCGTGCCGCCGGCGTCGAGGACCGCCCGCTCGACGTCGGCGACCGGCGGTACCACTGAGACCCGTGGGGCGACCTTGTCCATAGCGTCGTGATGTCTACCAGGTCGAGGCCGCAGCGAGCCCGCGCCGCAACCAATTCGAGCAGCCGCCGCCGAAAATAAGGGACGCGGATCACCCAGCCGCCGAGGCGAGCGAGTGCTACCGTCCCTTCGTGGAGCACGTCGGGGCGCGCGAACCAACGGCCACCGTCGGGCGGCGGGCGGTGGAGATCGCGCTGGTCACGGCCGCGTATTTCGTTGGGGCCCGGCTGGGCCTGCGACTGGCTTTCGACAATCACAACGTCACCTCCGTGTGGCCGCCGACGGGCATCGCCGTCGCCGCGCTGGTCCTGCTCGGGCGCCGGGTCTGGCCCGGCATCGCGGTCGGGGCGCTCCTCGCCAACCTGACCAACCACGCCGGCCTCGTGACGTCGATCGGCATCACCATCGGCAACACGCTCGCGCCCGTCGTCGCGGCGTGGCTGCTCGAACTCCTCGGCTTCCGCCCGGCGCTCGAACGGATACGTGATGTGATCGTGCTCGTCGGTGCGGCTGGACTGGCGAGCATGCTCCTCAGCGCCACCGGCGGCACAACCACGCTCACCGCAACGCATAACCTTTCGAGCAGCGGCTACGGGACGACGTGGCTGGTGTGGTGGGCCGGCGACGCGCTCGGGGTGGTGCTTTTCGCACCGCTGATCTTCGCGCTGTTCGCGCCGGGCCGGAATCTCGACGTCTTCCGTTCGAAGCGGGCAGAGACCGCGGCGTTGTTCGGCGCGACGGGCCTGGCCACGTGGCTCGTGTTCTCGACGCACATCCCGCTCCCCCACCTGCTCTACCCGCTCGCCATCTGGGCCGCGCTGCGGTTCCTTGCGCCGGGTGTCACGATCGTGACGCTGCTCCTGTCGGTGATCGCGATCGCCGAAACGGTCGCCGGGCACGGACCGTTCTCGACCATGAACCGCACGACCAACCTGCTCGCACTGCAGGCGTTCAACGGCTCGGTCGCGCTGACCGGACTCTCGCTTGCAGGGTTGACCATCGAACGCCGCCGCGCGCATGTGGCCCTCGAAGGCGAACGTGAGGTGGCCCGGCAGCTGAAGGTGATCGACGAGTTCAAGGACTCGCTCCTCACCGCCGTTTCGCACGAACTGCGGACGCCGTTGACGATCATCGTCGGCCTCGCGTCCACGCTGGGGGACCCCAAGGTGAATCTGAACGAGACGGATACGCGCGAGCTCGTGTCGCGGTTGGAGGCGAACGCGCGGCGGCTCGACCGGCTGCTCATGGACCTCCTCGACGTCGACCGTTTGAACCGCCGCATCATCGAGCCGTTCCCGCGACTGATCGGGCTGCGCGACGCGGTGATCCGCGTGCTCGACGTGCTACAGGTCGAGCGGCATCCGATCACCATCGAGATCGAAGCCGAGTCGGCCTCCGTCGATCCCGCGCACCTCGAGCGCATCGTCGAGAACCTCATCTCCAACGCCGCGAAGCACACGCCGCCCGACACACGGATCTGGGTGAAGGCAGCGCAGACGAACGGGTGGGTGACGCTCGCGATCGAAGACGACGGGCCCGGCGTCCCCGAAACGTTGCGCACCGAGGTCTTCGAGCCCTTCCGCCGCGGGGATGCCCAACCGCACGCGCCGGGCACCGGCGTGGGTCTGTCGCTCGTCGCGCGCTTCGCCGCGCTCAACGGGGGACGCGCCTGGGTGGAAGACCGGCCGGGCGGCGGCGCGTCGTTCTGCGTCTCGCTGCCGTCGGGTCACGTCGAATAGTCCGGCGCGCGCTCGCGCTCATATCCTTTGCGCATGAACGAACCGCTCGCGCCGTGGCAAGAACCGTTCCGCGGCCGCTATCCGGATCCGAAGTTGTTCGGACTCACCGGGCTCGAGGGTCTGCGCGCCGCCCAGACGGGGCGCAGCGAACGGCCGCCGATCAGTTTCCTGACCGGCATGATGATCGGCGAGATCGACGAGGGCTACGCGGTGTTCGAGATGCCCGCGTCGGACTGGTTCCTGTCATCCCAAGATCAGATCTCCGCCGGGGCGTTGCTGATGCTGGCCGACGGCGCGTTCGGCTGCGCGGTCGCGACCGCGTTGCCCGCCGCGACTCCCTACACGACCGCGGAACTGTCGATGTCCTTCCTGAAGCCGTGCGCGGCGACGGGCACGATCCGAGCGATCGGACGTCTCCTGCACTACGAGCCGCCGCTGGCGCTCGCCGACGTCTGGGTCGAAGACGGCCGCGGCGAGCGCGTCGCCCACGGAACGTCGATGTGCATGATCATGCCGCCGGTCGAGGGCCTCGAGCATCCCGGAGAATTACCGAAGATCGACCCACCCACCTACGACACGCCGCACCCGTACGAGCGGCCGGCGCTCGGTGAGACGATCCCGTGGGAGGAGTGGCGGGCGATGAGCGGCGTCGACATCCTGCAACGCCAGATCAAAGGCGAACTGCCGCAGCCGCCGATCCACTACCTCACCGGCATGACGTTGCGCGAGGCGTCCGAGGGCAGCGTGATGTTCACGATGCCGGCGACGGGGTGGCTGACGAGCCCGTTGCGGACGATCCAAGGAGGCGCGACCGCGATGCTCGCGCACGCGGCCTTCGCGACGGCGGTCACCTCGACGCTGGAAGCCGGCAGCGCGTACCGGCCGGTCGACGTGAAGGTCAACTTCCTGCGTCCGGCGGTCCCGTCCGAGACGGACCTCGTCGCGCGCGGGACGGTCACGCACCGAGGACGCACGCTCGCCGTTGCGACCGGCGAGGTGATCGGTCCCGACGGCAAGACGATCGCGACCGCGACCGGCTCGACGATCATCCTTCCCGAGCGTCCGCCGAGCGCCTAGCGATGCGGTACGGCATCGTTCCGCCCGTCGTCCATCGCAATCCCCGTTTCGACCCGCCCGAGTGGGAGTTCTCCGCGACGATCGACGACCTCGCCGGCATCGCGGCGCGCGCCGACGAGCTCGGCTACGACTTCACCTGCTTCCCGGGCCACGTCGCGATCCCGACCTCCGCCGAGGGTGTGCGCGGCCAGGTCTACTGGGATCCGATCGCCGCGATGTCCTACGTTGCTGCGCGAACCACGAACATCAAGCTTTGTGCGTACGTGGTGGTGCTCGGCTACCACCATCCGCTCGAGGTCTGTAAGTCCTACGGCTGCGTCGATCGGCTGAGCAACGGCCGGTTGATCCTGGGCACCGGCGTCGGATCATTGAAGGAGGAGTTCGAGCTCCTCGGCGTTCCGTTCGAGGATCGAGGTCCGCGCGCGGACGACGCGCTCCGCGCGCTGCGCGCGTCGCTCGGGCGTCGCCTGCCCGTCTACCACGGCACCTACTTCGACTACGAGAACTTCGTCGTCGACCCCCACGCGACACGGACCGACGTCCCGATCTGGATCGGCGGCCGGTCCCGAAGGTCGCTCCGTCGCGCGCTCGAGCTGGCCGACGGCTGGTCTCCGTTCCGTCTTCAGCTCGACGAGCTCGTCCCCATGCTCGACGAGCACCGCGCCGAGATCGAGGAACGCGGCCTCGACCTGATCTTCCCGCCGGATCCGCCGCTCGACCCGCTCCACGATCCCGATGGAGCACGGGAGCGCGTGCACGCGTTCCGCGCGGCCGGCGCGACGGGTCTGGCGCTGCGTTTCCGTCACACGTCGCGCGAACACTACGAACGCCAGCTGGAAGCGTTCATGCGGCTGACCTAGCGCTGCTGCGATCGAGTTCGGACGAAACGAACATCCATGGGTCGCTTGCTCCGCCGCCTCGTTCCCACCGACAAACGCGCTTCGTATACTTGGCGGACCGCGTCCCAAGGGGAGTTCGAGTTGTCCGCGCTCGGCCGTGCACGCGAGGACCAGCACCTTCCCACGATCCCTGCGCTCGACGGCATCCGCGCCGTGGCCGTCGCGGCGGTCCTGCTGTACCACAGCGACATCTTCTGGTTCCCCGGGGGTCTGCTCGGCGTCGAGGTGTTCTTCGTTCTCTCCGGGTACCTGATCACGTCGCTCCTATGGACCGAGCTCGGTCGCACGGCCCGCGTGAACATCCCGCATTTCTGGCAGCGCCGGGCCCGGCGGTTGTTCCCGGCGCTGTTCGTGATGCTCGCGGTGGTGTCGGCCGTGTGGGTGTTCGGGCTCCCGCACGAGGTCGCGCGGATGCGCGGCGACGTGGTGGCCGCGGCGACCTATACGTCGAACTGGTACCTGATCCACGGCAACCACTCGTACTTCATCAGCTTCGCGCGGCCGTCACCGTTCGCGCACTTGTGGTCGCTGGCGATCGAGGAACAGTTCTACCTCGTGTGGCCGCCGCTGTTGTTCGTGCTATGGCGGCTGTTCCGGCGGCCTGCACGGATCGTGCCGATCATCATGGCCGGCGCCGCCGCGTCGGCGATCACGCTCTCCCTTCTGTACCGGACCGGCGACCCGTCCCGCATCTATTACGGAACCGACACGCGCGCGTGCGGGCTGTTGATCGGCGCGGCGCTCGCGCTGCTTTGGCGCCCCTTCGCGGACGGTTCATGGCGGGTTCGCGTCCCGCCGTTCGTGCTCGACGCGGCGACGGTCGGTTCGATGGGAGTCCTCGTCTGGGCGTTCATGCGGTTCGACGACCTGTCTCCGTCCACCTACCGGCCGGGGCTGGTGCTCGTCGCCCTGGCGACCGCGGCGCTGATCGGCTCGGTGGTGCACCCGGACGCGCGCGTCGCGAAAGCGCTGGGCACGCGACCGATGCGCTGGCTCGGCGTGCGGTCGTACAGCATCTACATCTGGTACTTCCCGGTGTTCGTACTCACCCGGCCCGGCGTAGACCTGAACATCTCGATCGGCGCCACGTTCGCGGTTCGCGTCGCCGCGACGGTCACACTGGCCGAGCTCTCGTACCGGTTCGTGGAGCAGCCGGTGCGCGACGGGGCGCTCGGGCGCCTGTGGCGCTCGTTGCGGGAGGGGCTCGCGCAGCCCGAGTCCCGCAGCTTGTGGGCGATGCGGCTGACCGCCGTGGCGACGGTGATGGTGCTCGTCGTGTCGGGGCTCGCGGTCGCCATGGCGCGCGCGCCGGAGCCCGCGCCGAGCGCGAACGACGCGTTATCGGCCGGAAACATCGAGCTCCCGGAGCAGATCGGCGCGGTCGACCTCGACGTGCCGGGCCCGCATTCGATCATCGCGATCGGAGATTCGGTGATGAGCGGCGCGCGGCAGGCGCTGCGCGACGCGCTCGGCGGTCACGTTCGCATCGACGCCGTCGTCGGGCGTCAGGTGAAAGAGGGCATCGACCGGCTGCTTCTGTTGAAACACCGCGGCCGCATCGGCGACACGGTGATCATCCAGCTCGGTAACAACGGCCGATTCACCTCCGAGCAGTTCGATCGCATCGTGGACATCCTCCAGGGCGTGCGGAACATCGTGTTCGTCAACGTGAAAGTCCCGCGCCGCTGGGAGGCCGAGGTGAACCGTGTGTTGATCGCCGGCGTCCGCCGCCATCCCGACGTGATCCTGGTGAACTGGCGGCACCTGTTCCGCACGTGCCGGGGACGGATATTCGTTTCCGATGCGACGCACCTCACCTACGCCGGCGCGCGCTGCTACGCGCGCATCGTCGCGTCCGCGCTCTAACCCCTTCTACGGCAACGCGGCGAGGTGCTCGCGGATGAACCGCGCGAGAGCCTGGTAGCCCTCTTCGGTGAGATGCAATCCGTCACCCACGAGCCACTGCGGGTTCTGGTCGATCACCGGTTCCCAGTCCGGCACGACGAGCCGGGGATCGCTCTGGTCGTCCTGGTGAAGGATCGAGTCCTTCTCCGCGTAACGGCTCTGGTCCGCGGCGCGCGGTGGGATCCACAAGATGCGCCGCGCTCCGCGCGCGACGAGCGCGTCGCGCAACGTGAGCACGTCGTCGCCGAACCCGGCAGAGCTGAACCCGGGGTTGCTGCCGAGCACGACCACGACGTAGCGCGCGACCGTCGGGCGGGCCCGCACTTGATCGATCGCCCAACGGACCGTGCGTCCGACCTCCGCGACGGTCTCGAGGTCCCACCCGTCGTTGGCGAGCTCGATCCCGAGGTTGCCGTGCTCCGCCGCCCCCTGGAGGATCGAATCGCCGATCGCGAACAGCGGGCCGCCGTGCGGATGGTGCGGGAGCGCCGGCGTCGTGGCGTCGCCGCTCGGCTGGCCGGGCAGCGGCGGCGACGCGCCCGAGCCCGACTCGACCACGCAACCGGTCAGAGTCAGGGCGAGGACGACCACGCCGAACGTCAGACGACGCATCAGACCGATCGTTCCCCGTTCTGCGTCATGGGACCGCGGTGTGCTGCTCGAGCTTGCTACGGAGCACGTCGGGGATCGGAACCGACCGTTTCGAACCGGGCACGACCGAGACGTAGGTGATCGTTCCCACGCAAGCCGGGGAGCCGTCGGCGGTCGCAGCGAAGCGTACGTCGAACGAGGCGTCGCCGATGCGCACCGGCGCCACCTCGATCGCGACGTCGGCGTCGAAGCCCGCCGGCCCCTTCCACTCAAGCACCGCCCTGACCACCATCACGTCGAACGCGCCGCCCTCGATGAAGGTCTCCTTCGGATCGAAGCCGAGCCACTCGAACCATCGGGTCGAGGCCTCGTCGAAGAAGGTCAGCCAGTGGGCGTTGAACACGACGCCCTGCATGTCGACCTCGGCGTAGCGCGGCCGGACCCGATGCGTAAACGTCTCGTCATCCACAGTTCATCTCGACTTTCCGGCGCCGGATGATACCGGCCGGAAGGAGCCGGCGCGGCGGGGGCGAATCACGTCAGGCGATGAGGCGATTCGCGGGTATCGCGCTGGCCCTCGCGACGCTGGCGCCCGCGTTCGGCGGCATCATCCCCGCGCGCGCGGCCTTGCCCCCGATCCGGCACGTGTTCACGATCATGCTCGAGAACCAGGAGATGGTCACCACGTTCGGCGCCGGGCAGGTCGGGTGGCCGTACCTCGCGCGGACGCTGCCGCTGATGGGCGCGTTCGTGCCCAACTACTTCGGCACCGGACACAACTCGCTCGACAACTACATCGCGATGGTATCGGGGCAAGGCCCGAACGCCGACACGCAGTCCGACTGCGAAGACGCGACGACGATGGGCGACAACGGTCACTTCTCTTTCGACGCCGACGGGCAAGCGATCGGTGTCGGCTGCACCTACCCGGTGTCGGTACAGTCCATCGCGACGCAGCTCGCGGCGAAGGGCTTCACGTGGAAGGGCTATATGGAGGACATGGACGCGCGGCCCGGCGTGAAACGCCAAACCTGCCAAGGCCCGTTCACCGCGAACACGATCGAGAGCCCCGTGCCGCCGGGGAACCCGAAGCCGACGCCGTCGTACCGCGCGAAGCACAACCCGTTCGTCTACTTCCACAACATCTTCGACGACCTCGCGTACTGCGACGCGCGCGATGTGCCGTTCACCGGCTTCTTCCACGACCTGCAATCCGAAGCGACGACGCCGAACTACTCGATGATCGTGCCGGATCAGTGCAACGATGCTCACGACTTCCCGACGTGCGCCGACGGCACGCGCGGTGGCCCTCAGCGCGCGAGTCAATGGCTCAAGGTGGTCGTGCCGAAGATCCTCGCGTCTCCCGCGTACAAGCACGACGGCTTGCTGATCATCGTGTTCGACGAGGGGTTGCTGCCCCTGTCGTGCTGCGGCGAGAAGAAAGCGCCGAACCTCGCCGCGGACAACAACAACGGCGGGTCGTACGGACCCTTCACCCCGCTGGCGACCGGCGGCGGTCAAACGGGCGCGATCATGATCTCGAAGTACATCAAGCCGGCGACCCTAAGTCTGCGTTTCTACAACCACTACAGCTACCTGCGGAGCATGGAAGACCTCTTCGGTCTGGCGCACCTCGGCTACGCAGCCCAGGCCGGCTTGCGTCCCTTCGGAGCGGACATCTACACGGCCGGCTGAGTCCAGCCGTAGACGACCCCGTCGCCGTACCGGGAACGCTCGGCCGCGACACCGGCCTCCGGAGCGCGTCCCATGTCGAGGTCACGCTCCAGCCGGTGCAGACCCTCTGCAGCCTCCTGTGGATCCGTACGCTCGAGCTGCTCGAAGAAACTCGTTTGCATGCGGAACGCAGGATCGAGGATCTTTCGCGGAAATCTGCAGAGTGCCGACATCGACGCGTCCACGAGGTCGGTGAATTCGAACGTCGTCTGGGTGGCACCGGGGAGGGCAGCCAAAATTTCCCCGCTCGGGATGTGATGGGGAACGATCGCCGCGCGAGCGCGCGGGAAGTACTCCAGGATCCAATGGACGTCGAGACACTCGCGCGAATAATCCATGATCGCGAGCCGGCCGCCCGGCTTGAGGACTCGCTTCGCGTCAGCGATCGCGTCCCTCCACGACGTCACGAGATGCAACGCCGAGACGATCATGACCGCGTCGACGCACGCATCTGCGACGGGGAGCTGTGCGGCGTCGGCCCGCACGACCTGAAGATCTTTCCTACGAGCCCGCATAAGCATTTCGACGGACAGATCAACGACGGTAACCGACTCCCATCCCTCGTCGCGCATGGCTGTCGCGTAATTGCCCGTGCCACCGGCAGCGTCGAGTAGGCGTTCGCCTGGACGGCCGAGTGCTGCTCGGAGCGGTCGCATGATGGACGGGCTCGCCCCGCGGGTACGGTCATAGCGAGCTGCTTGTTGCCGGTAGTCGTGACGTGCAGGCATCGGTCGCTCCGCTGAGTGAACGATATCCGCCCGGATCGGACATAGGGTTACATGATGGCCACGTTGCTCCGATAATGGAGAAGAGATGATCATCGACGGTTTCGCTCGCCAAGTCCCGGACACCGATCCGGAAGAGACCGCGGAGTGGCTCGAGTCCTTCCAGGGGCTCGTCGAGCAGAAGGGTAAGACACGCGCGCAGTACCTGTTGACAAAGCTGCTCGAGCGCGCCCGCGAGCAAGCCGTCGGGTTCCCCGCGACCGTCTCCACCCACTACGTCAACACGATCCCACCCGAAGCCGAACCGCCGTTCCCCGGCGACGAGTACATCGAACGGCGCATCCGAGCGTTCATCCGCTGGAACGCCGCCGTGATGGTGACGCGCGCCAACATGCAATCGGAAGGTATCGGAGGACACCTCGCTACCTTCGCGTCGTCGGCGTCGCTGTACGAGGTTGGCTTCAACCACTTCTTCCACGGGCGCGATGGACATCCCGGCGACCTGGTCATGTTCCAGGGCCACGCGGCGCCGGGCATCTACGCACGCGCCTTCCTGGAAGGAAGGTTGAGCGAAGAGCAGCTCGATCACTTCCGCCGCGAGCTCGGCGGGAACGGCCTGTCGTCGTACCCACACCCGCGGCTGATGCCCGAGTTCTGGGAGTTCCCGACGGTGTCGATGGGCTTGTCGCCACTCGCGTCCATCTATCAAGCGCGGTTCAACCGCTACCTCGGGCACCGCGGCCTCGTCGACACGTCGAAGTCGAAGGTGTGGTGCTTCGTCGGCGACGGCGAAACCGACGAGCCGGAAACGCTCGGCTCGCTGTCGCTCGCGGCGCGCGAACAGCTCGACAACCTGATCTGGGTCGTGAACTGCAACCTGCAGCGGCTCGACGGTCCCGTTCGTGGCAACGGCAAGATCGTTCAGGAGCTCGAGGCCGTGTTCCGCGGCGCCGGCTGGAACGTGATCAAGGTCATCTGGGGCCGCAAGTGGGACGAGCTTCTTGCCAAGGACACCGACGGCGTGCTCGTCGCGAAGATGGACTCCAGCGTCGACGGCGAGTTCCAGAAGTACGCGGTCGAGTCGGGCGCCTACATCCGCGAACACTTCTTCGGGCCCGACCCGCGGCTGCAGCAGCTCGTCGAAGGAATGAGCGACGAAGAGCTGCGCATGCTCCCGCGCGGCGGCCACGACTACCAGAAGCTTTACTCCGCGTACTCGGCCGCGGTCGCGAACGAGGGCGCGCCGACGGTGATCCTCGCCAAGACGATCAAGGGCTGGACGCTCGGGCCCGACATCGAGGCGCGCAACGTCACGCACCAGATCAAGAAGATGTCCACGAAGCAGCTGCGGGAGCTCCGCGAGAGGCTCTATCTCCAGGACGAGATCCCCGAAGAGGCGATCGACGAAGAGAAGGAGCTGCCGCCGTACTACCGGCCGGCGAAGGGCTCGGACATCTACGAGTACCTGATGGAGCGCCGGCGAGTGCTCGGCGGCTCGGTGCCGGTGCGTCGCGTCGCGACGAAGCCGCTTCCGGCGCCCGCGGACGACGCGTTCACAACGTTCCTATCCGGCTCCGGCGGGCGCGCGGTGTCGACCACGATGGCGTTCACGGGCGTGCTGCGCGCTCTGATGCGCGACAAACAGATCGGCAAACGCGTCGTGCCGATCATCCCCGACGAGGCGCGCACGTTCGGCATGGACCCGCTGTTCGCCGAGTTCGGCATCTACGCGCCGTTCGGTCAGCTCTACGAGCCGGTCGACGCCGGGATGCTCCTGTCCTATAAGGAGTCGGAGTCGGGGCAGATCCTCGAGGAAGGGATCACCGAGGCCGGGTCGATGGCGTCGCTGCAAGCCGCCGGAACGTCGTACGCGACCTGGGGCGAGCCGATGGTGCCGTTCTTCACCTTCTATTCGATGTTCGGCTTCCAGCGCATCGGCGATCTGATCTGGCAATTCGGCGACATGCGCGGCCGCGGGTTCCTGTGCGGCGCGACCGCCGGACGCACGACGCTCAACGGCGAGGGCCTTCAGCACGAGGATGGGCATTCGCTCGTGCTGGCGTCGTCGGTGCCGTGCCTGCGCGCGTACGACCCGTCGTTCGCGTACGAGATCGCGCTCATCGTACGCGACGGCATCAAGCGGATGTACGGCGAGAACCCCGAGGACCTCTTCTATTACCTGACGCTGTACAACGAGAACTACCCGATGCCGGAGATGCCCGAGGGCGTCGAGGACGGCGTGCTGCGCGGGCTCTATCGGTTCGCGCCGGCGCCGGACGGACCCTCGCGCCGGGCCACGATCCTGTTCAGCGGCCCGGCCTGGAAAGCGGCGATGGAAGCCCG
>Ga0075425_100001110_pt1 | contig 25956 bp, 25 predicted proteins | sample SoiMethybrSBSTD4_FD_75300 | JGI IMG/M metagenome (GOLD analysis project Ga0075425, IMG submission 75300) | Bulk soil microbial communities from a Populus tree surrounding site in Tennessee, USA - Soil MetaG P. TD hybrid SBSTD4 | ecosystem: Environmental > Terrestrial > Soil > Tree plantation...
CGGTCCTTTGCCGGAGACAGCGCCGACTTACATCATCGCAACCACCTCAACATCGAGGTGAGATCATTGCCACCATCACCACTCCGTCGCATTTGGCGGCACGGCGCTGCACCTGGCGCAGCGATGCGTGCTCGCTACGGACACCGCGCAAATTGTCCTCGATTGCTCAGGACCGACTTGTTGCCGTGTCGCACCTGAGACCTGCCTCTCAGTCATGCAACCGTCGCGATCTTATCTGAGTGTGTTATATATTATCAGGCGCTTTGATTGCGGGTGGGCAACCCGAAGTGCCTGGCGAGCGCAGGCTCCGAAGTTGCGCCACTGTTGCCGATATAGAACGCCCACTGACGAATAAATGCCGACCAAAGCCTGGTTGGCTCCGCACCTTCCTGCGCAATTCGCCGCAACAGCGCTCGCCCTGGGGCAGTGCCGCCGGTGCCGACCGCGTCCGATCGAGGTGCCAGGGGAGCACGCGCGAAAATGCCCACACCAATGCCTCGAAAGCTGCACAATCCCATTCGTTGGTTTGTGCCTAGACGCTCTTGCAACAGGCGGGTTACGCTGCGCCCCACACGCTGGAGGAAACCACCGATGATTTCTCGGATTCTAGATCATCTCGAGGAGTGGTTGATCGCCACCCTGATTGCGGGCGCCACTCTCATTATCTTTGTTGCCGTTTTGCACCGCTATAGCGCGGGGCTCTCCGCCGATCTCGCCAGATGGGCAACCGCGCACGAATTTACCGGGCTGGCCGACGCGGCACACCGCGTTTTCCGATGGGTCATCTCGTGGGACCTGTCATGGGCACAAGAGCTTTGCATCTTCATGTTCGTTTGGATGGCCAAGTTCGGCGCCGCCTATGGCGTTCGCACCGGCATTCATGTCGGCGTCGACGTCGTGCTCAACCAGCTCGCCGAGCGATCGCGTTACTGGGTCATCTTGTTCGGCCTCATGAGCGGGGCCTTCTTTACATTCGTCATCGGCTCCTTCGGTGCGCGCTTCGTATGGCACATGTACGAAACGCAGCAAACCTCCAGCGATCTCGAAGCTCCGATGTGGATCGTGTACCTGGCCATTCCACTTGGCAGCTATCTGATGTGCCTCCGATTTCTCCAAGTTGCGCGCCGTTTCGCACGCGCCGGCGAGTTGCCCCACACCGATGAGCGTCAGGTTGAGGGGATAGAGCACCAACAGGCCCCCGTCGCCGGCAAGGCGGCATCGTTGGGGGGAGCGGTGTGATGAGTGTAGCGACAGCTCCAGCACCCGCCCAATTCCGCGGCCGGCCGGGACCGGCTGGTTGGCTCATTATCGGCCTGCCGGTCCTCCTTGCGTGTTTGTGTTTCGCCAACAAACTTGGATTGCTGCTCATCACGCCTGGGCCGCGCGTCGTGATCATCTTCGTATTGCTTATCGCGATGATGCTCACGGGAATGCCGATCTCGATTGCGCTGGGCCTCACCGTGCTGATCTTCATCTTTACGATGACTGACGTGCAGATCGACGTCGTGGCCCTAAAGCTATTTACCGGCATCGAGAAATTCGAGATCATGGCGATCCCGTTTTTTATTCTTGCGGGCAATTTTCTGACCCACGGCGGGGTCGCGCGGCGAATGATCGCTTTTGCGACGTCGCTGATAGGTCACTGGCATGGCGGTCTAGCCCTCGCGGGGATCTTGGCCTGCGCCATGTTCGCTCTGGTATGCGGATCGAGCGTTGCCACAGTCGTTGCGATTGGTTCCATCATTCTCCCCGAGATGGTTCGCCACGGCTACCCCATGCGTTTTGGTGCGGGCGTTATCACGGTGGCTGGCTCACTCGGCATCTTGATGCTGCCCTCGATCCCCAAAGTCATCTATGCGATCTCGACGAATACGTCGATAGGTGCACTATTCGTTGCCGGTCTCCTGCCCGGCAGCATGCTAACGGCCATGCTCTGCGCGGTGACCTGGTACATCGCGAGGAAGAACAATTATCCCCGCTTGGAACGCGCCCGCTGGTCCGAGACCTGGAGCGCCTTCCGTCAGAGCGTCTGGGGCCTGATGCTCGTGGTCATCATCATTGGCGGCATCTACAGCGGTATCTTTACGGCTACGGAAGCCGCCGCGATGAGTGCGGTCTACGCGTTCATCATATCGGTCTACGTCTACGGCGAGATGCGCCTCAAAGATGTACCACGCGTTTTGCTGAGATCCGCCAACATGAGCGCCATGTTGCTCTACATCATCACGAACGCGGTACTCTTTTCATTCGTTCTCGCCAATGAGAATATTCCCAATGCTCTTGCCGACTGGATCCTCGGTTTGCAGCTTGGTACGTGGGGTTTCTTGCTTCTCGTTAACTTGCTCCTGCTGCTTGCCGGCAATTTCATGGAACCCTCCTCAATCATTCTCATCATGGCGCCCATCCTATTCCCGACGGCGATGAGTCTGGGAATCAACCCCGTGCACTTCGGCATTCTGATAGATGTCAACATGGAGGTCGGGCTGTGCCATCCGCCCGTGGGGCTCAATCTGTACGTTGCCTCAGGCATTTCCCGCATCGGCATCACGGATCTAACAAAGGCTGTCATGCCTTGGCTCCTGACGATGTTAGTCTTCCTGGTGATCGTCACCTATTGGCCATGGCTGACGCTCGTGCTGCCGCGGCTGCTCAGCATGATGTAGGAGTTCCAAGCTCCAGCGCAGGCAAGCGCGCACGCGCCCGCACGGGCAAGTCCAATTGCCGGGCGCTGAAGGAGCCCCGTGCGCAGAAGGCTCGCGCAAGCGCCGCTCCCGGCGCGCCTACTAACCAACGAGCCCCGGCACTCGGGTGCCGGGGCTCGTCAATGCACAATTTGTCCGCGCGCGGCGCGCACGAGTTCATCGCGCCTTAAGATCGTCGTCCCGCGGTCGAGACGCAGTGGCGCGGTTCAACTGCCCTCTAGAGCCGGTTGCACCAGGTGTCGACTTCCTGCTTTGCCTTGTCTTTCGCGTAGCCATACTTCGCCTGCAGCTCGCCTTCGAGTTGCTCGCGATTGCCATTGATGCGCGCGATGTCGTCGTCGGTGAGCTTCCCCCACTGCTCCTTCACCTTGCCCGTAAACTGTTTCCAGTTGCCTTGTACTCGATCCCAATTCATCGTCATCTCCATGGTTTGGCCGAAGAGCCGCGGCGAGCGGCCTCCAGGTTTCACTCACTACTTGCTCACCGGCTGCTGCGTCGGTGCCGAACTGTTTCCACTCGTCCCGCTCCGGTCGCCGATCCATTGCCACTCAGGTGCTGATTTCAGGCTATCCTTGGTCGCGTTGAGGGAGACCGTCGTCTTGTTATTGCTGTCGTGCGCGATGCGGAGCGACGCGAAGTTGACGGCGACCTCACGCTCCCCCATCCCGAGGAAGCCTCCAACGCCGATCACCACGGCCGCGACCTTCCCGTCCTTGCTGAGGACGAGTTCGCTGATCTTTCCCACCGATTCATTGGCGTCGTTCACGACGGTGGTGCCGATCAGCCTGCTCGCTCGCATTTCATTGCCATGCTGCGTATACCACTGCGGCTGCGCACCTGACGTGGGATTGACGGCAAACGGGCTCGGCTGTCCGGGCATGCCAGCTTGCTGCGCGAATGCAAGGTGTGATGCAAAAACGGCGACCGATGCCACGGTCACTACAATGATGCTTTTCATGCGCACCCTGTTCATAGACTTCACCATAGACGTGCACTTCCTTTGGCGATTTCGATTTCAATTTCAATTGCGAAACGGAGACAGCGCCCCATAGCTCTCGCTGCCCCGTAGCTCTCGCTGCCCCGTAGCTCTCGCTGAACGTGCAGTCCCAGAGCTACGTTCCGACGGCTGCCGAAAATGAAAATCCGTGAAGGTGCGGAACCGTAGAGCTCGTTCTTCGTTGCCGCAGACGAAGCCGACGCTCTCGTCGGCTTGCAAATCGGGCTTTCGCGCGATCCGCGCGTGCGCGCTCTTGCCGCGCGCAGCACCTGCGGCACAGATCGAGCCCACCGCCACCTAGATCCGCAGCATTGGGCGACCTCCGAGCGATCCGGAGCTCATCACGGCTGTGGGAGCGCCAAAAGGAGGGAACAGCAGACTATCCATCGCCGTTGCCCAGTCAGAAAAAACACGAAGGCCAGGCAGAAAAAACAAGGAAGGGATGTGTCATGAGCAAACATCGCCGCGCTCGCGAACGTGGTCATTCTTCCGATCCGAATGCAGATGATTTGACCGATGATTTGCGTGCCTGGCGAATCATCGGTGCCGTGGTAATCACGAGCTCGCTGTTGGTGTGGGGGTCTATCCTGGCCCTGCATGGAGGCACGTGAGAGCGAGCGGCATTGCCCAGTACGATCGGCGCGCGCTCCCGCGAATGCCGGCGTTCCCTATAACAGCCAATCGCCTGCTTCAGGCGCTGCCCATGGCCGAATGGGACCGCTTGAGGATGGTGCTTGAGCACGTCCGATGCGAGCGCGCAGCTGTGCTCGTCGATGCCGAGAGTTCGCTTGAGCACGTCTATTTTCCCAACAGCGGCATCATCTCCATCGTCGCCGTCTACCCCGATGGTAGCATCATCGAAATGGCCACCATCGGTCGCGAAGGTGCCACCGGCTTCCAGGCGGTATTCGGCGCCAAGATGTCGTCCGCGCGATTGCTCGTGCAGCTCCCGGGCACCGCGGCGCGCATGTCGCGCGTGGCGTTCCAACGAGCAATGCAACAGCTGCCTGCCTTCCGTGCCTTGATGTTCGCGCACGTCCACGCATTTCTGGAGCAGGTGCTGGTCTCTGCCGCCTGCAACGGCGCCCACAGCGTCAGCCAGCGACTGGCTCGATGGCTATTGACGATGCGCGACCGCCACGACGAGGACACCCTGCCGATCACGCAGGATCTGCTCGCGGAAATGCTGGGTGTGCACCGGCCGACGGTGACCAATGCGGTGCGGGCGCTGCACCGCGCCAAACTGATCCAGGCGGACCGCAAACGCGTCGTTATTCTCGATCGCGCCGGCCTCATCAAGGCATCGTGCGAGTGCTATCAGGTGGTGCGGTCGCGCATCGCCCAGCATCTACCGAAGACCTATCCTGACTAATAGCGTATTTGCGCTGGTTCCCGACGGTGACAGATCCAATCAACGGCGCCCCGCGGTCGCGCACGAAGGCTTTGTCGGCAAGAGCAGCCACCAGGCGGATGCTCCATCCATCGCGGTGACGCCAGGAGGTCAAGGGAGGGCTAGGGAGGGAGGCCAGGAACTGAGCCGGAACTGAGCCGGAACTGAGCCAGGAACTGAGCCAGGAACTGAGGGCCAGGCATGCTTGGGCTTGGGGGTGCCCGCGCCCGATTGCGCCCGCCATCGACCACGGTCGCTGGAGCTGGGAAGTGGAAAGGGTCGACCCCATGGTCGACCACCGTGACGAGACCTTGAGCAGAGCGCAGCAAAGACCTGCGCTTTCACAGCTCGGCCAGGGGCTGTGCCCGATTGCGTCGCTGGGCCAGCCCCGGCGCGGCTGCGCGCAGGGCCAGCGGCAGTCACGCTTGCAAGGCCCCACGGAACCGCACCGAAGGATGGACGTTGCGCGAACAGGAGACGCACCATGGAGAAAGCATCGGTCGCATCAGCGCTGCGCGCGGGGCTGCGCAACCACTTCGACTTGGCCCTCAACGAGCCCCTGCCCGACGCGTTGGCCGATCTTGTGCACCGATTGCGCACCAGCGAGCAGACCTCAAAGCCGGCGCAAGGGACCCGGTCGGAGCGCAAGCGGTGACGCTCGCCCTGGTGGGCAGCGGAGAGAGATGGAGGAGCCGGATCTGGGGCCAGATTTGCGGCCAGATTTGCGGCCAGATTTGGGGCCAGACACGTAAGAGTTACGCTTGCCGACCGCCTGCCTCTTCCCGCGCGGGCCACCTGGGGCCCGCAGAGGACTTCACCCCCGGCATCAGAGCCCCCCACACAACGAAAAGCGCCGGAGACCGCCATCTCCGGCGCTGCGACCGAACCCCCGCTTTGTTTGGCCTACGCTGTCATGCGGGCTTGAAGTCAACCACCTTGTAAAGCGCGGCGATGGTATCCTTGCCGATGCGCTTCTCCATGTCCTTGTGCACGGACATCACGGCCTCGACCCACGATCTGCGCTCCTGGGGCGTGAGCGCGTAGACTTGCACCTTGCCCGTCTTCTTGATCTCCTCAAGCGCGTCGTCGTTCTCCTTCTTGGCAATGGCGTTGAAGTAATCAGTCGCTTCGGCCAGCGCCTTTTCGAGCCCTTGCCGCACATCGGGAGGCAGCTCGTTCCAGAACTTAGTGTTGGAGACCACCGCGTAGGAAAGATGCCCGTGGTGTGACACCGCAATATACTTGATCACCTCATAGAACTTCTGCGTCCAGAAGTTGGACGGCACGTTCTCGAGGCCGTCCACGACGCCCGTCTGCAGTGCCTGGTAGACCTCCGAGAAGGCCATCACCTGTGGGATTGCGCCCCACGCTTTGGTGGTGGCGTCCAGCACCTTGGAGCCCTGGATGCGCAGCTTCAGTCCCTGAAAGTCCTTGACGTCGTGGATTTGCTTGTTGGCACCCATCACGTGGAAACCGTTGTCCCAGTAGGCGAGCCCCCTTACGCCCTTGGTGTCGAGCTTGGCGAACATTTGCTTGGCAAGGCTGCTGTTGGCGAAGGCTTTGAAAGCGGCCTCATCGTGGAAGATGAATGGCAGATCAAGGGCCTCAAACTCGCTGAAACCGAGCGGGCCGAACTTGGATGTCGATGGAGCGAGCAGCTGCACGGCGCCCAGCTGGAGGGCCTCGAGCTCCTCCTTGTCCTTATAAAGCGTCGAATTGGCGTAGACTTCGACCTTGACCTTGCCGGCGGTGTATTTTTCGGCCAGTTCCCGGAACTTCTCGGAGGCCTTGCCCTTCGGCGCATCGGCGGCCACGACGTGGCTGAACTTAATGACGATTGGGGCCTGTGCGCTGGCGGGTCCGATCCCGGTCGCGGCGGCGGCTGCCAGCGCAGTTGAGCCCTTCAAAATTTCACGTCGGTTCATTGCGGGTCCTCCTCGAGGTACTGACAAGGTGGCTAACGGGCGCCCTAAAGCTCCTACTCCCGGGCGCTCTATGCACGCGCGGTTTTATAGCGCCGGGCCTGACGCATCGCCATCGGTTGCCGATCTTGCGTAACGTCGCAGCCAGGCAATCTGAAGGCGCACGCCTGACCGACAGGCATGTTGCAACGCACAAACTCGGACGCTCAGGTTCGGCCGGACCGGCGTGCGAGTTCGCGAAAGTGCTGGAGGACCCACACGCGCACCGCGCTCGACAAGCCGCCGGCCCCGCGCGTGGCGTCAATGCGGCCGATCAGCCTCGCAACCGGCACACGCTCGGTTGCCGCCACCGCCTTCAATGCGTCCCAGAACGCGGCTTCCAGCGAGATCGAGGTGCGGTGCCCGGCAATGGTAAACGAGCGCTTCAAGGGCCGGCTCATGCGAGCTCGTCTCGGGCCTCAGCGCCAGGCTTGTTGAGGGGGGGCCGCAACTGGGCGCGCCTCGGGCGCATCCTCATTCATCGCGGTCGGAGGCGCGATCCTCGCGTCTGAGCCCGTCGAGCCGCCGCGCTTCCAGGGCGCGCTCGGCGGCATTCTTGTTGCGCTGGCTCTTGGGGATGCCGAACCGCGCGCGCTTCTCGTTGGCCCGGCGCTCCCGTTCGGCGGCCTGCCTGTCCTTGCGGTAGCGATTCAGGTTGATGACGTCGCCCATCACGCCTCCGGTCCAATCATCTTGTTGGGATCGACGATCCTGTCGAATTCCTCCGCTGATACGTAACCGCCACCCACGGCTTCTTGTCGTAGCGTCGTGCCCTTCTTGTGCGCGGTCTTAGCGATTGTGGCCGCGTTATCATAACCAATTTTCGGTGCCAGGGCCGTTACCAGCATGAGTGAGCGTTCGAGCGCCGCCTTGATGTTGTCCTCGCGCGCCTCGATTCCCACCACGCAGTTGTCGGTGAAGCTCACGCTGGCGTCGGCCAGCAGCTGCACCGACTGCAGAAAGTTATAGGCCATCACTGGATTGTAGACGTTGAGCTCGAAATGGCCCTGGCTGCCGGCGAAGGTAATGGCGGAGTGGTTGCCGAACACCTGCACGCACACTTGCGTTAGCGCCTCGCACTGGGTGGGGTTCACCTTGCCCGGCATGATCGAAGAGCCCGGTTCGTTCTCCGGCAGCGCCAGCTCGCCCAGCCCTGAGCGCGGTCCACTGCCGAGCAGGCGGATGTCGTTGGCGATCTTGAAGAGCGAGGCGGCAACGGCGTTGATCGCACCGTGGCTCATGACCATGGCATCGTGCGCGGCAAGCGCCTCGAACTTGTTGGGCGCGCTGGTGAAGGGCAGTCGCGTGAGCTCGGCGATGCGTGCCGCTACCTTCTCGGCAAAACCCTTGGGTGCGTTGAGGCCCGTGCCGACGGCTGTGCCGCCCTGGGCGAGTTGCATGAGATCGGGCAGCGTCGAACCGATGCGCTTGATACCATTGTCCACCTGGGCCGCGTAACCGGAGAATTCCTGCCCCAAGGTGAGTGGCGTCGCGTCCTGCGTGTGCGTGCGCCCGACCTTGATGATGTGCGCCCAGGCTTTGGCCTTTGCATCGAGCGCCTGGTGCAGATGGCGTAGGGCCGGCAACAGGCGATGGTGAATCTCTTCAGCGCAGGCGATGTGCATGGCCGTCGGATACGTATCGTTCGACGACTGGCTCATATTAACGTGGTCGTTCGGGTGCACCGGCTTTTTGGAACCAAGCACACCGCCCAGCATCTCGATCGCGCGGTTCGCAATCACTTCGTTGGCATTCATGTTCGACTGCGTCCCGGAGCCCGTCTGCCAGACAGCCAGCGGAAAGTGCTCGTCGAGCTTGCCCTCACTCACTTCCTCGGCGGCGGAGGCGATGGCCCTGCCCAATTTAGGATCGAGCCGGCCCAAGCCCATGTTGACCTCCGCGGCCGCGCGCTTGACAATGCCAAGCGCGCGCACAATCGAGCGCGGCTGCTTCTCCCAACCGATCTTGAAATTGCCGAGCGAGCGCTGTGCCTGCGCGCCCCAATACTTGTCTCCCGCCACCTCGACAGGGCCGAAGCTGTCGGTCTCGACGCGCGCGCGCCCTGCATTCGCAGGCTTGATCGCGGTCATCTGTATGGTTCCCCGTGCGCAACAGCGCGCCCCCGTGCGCCTGCGGTAGCATGATCGCACACACGGCTCCAGCGCTTTGCCAGCGTGAGCATGGCCTTTCCCCCGCGGGATTTGCTCCAACCCTAGCAAAGCTTGTGCCGATAAACGCATGAACTATTCGTAAGGTAGCACCTGCGTCGCCCAACCGTCTTGGGTGGTGAGACGTAACAAGGGGCACTATCGCGGCACGATGGATCCTGTGAGGAGAGCTTCCGCTGCCTCAACGGGACACAATAAAGAGAGCGCTCCTGATCGGTACCTGTGCGGGCATCGCCGATCGAGGTGAGGACTGGTCCTGGCAGCGTCGATGGCAGTGGCGCCAGCCGATAGCGTTGGCCGCACAGGGACGCTCACGCGTAGCGCTCACCCCAGGCATAGAGGGCCTTCAACACCGGCACGAGCGCCTTGCCCTTCTCCGTTAGAACGTACTCGTACCGCGGCGGGTGCTGTTCGCAGAGGCGCGTTGCAATCACCCCCTGCGCCTCGAGCAACTTCAGGCGCGCCGACAAGGTATTGGGGGCTAATCCCGGGAGCCCATGCTCGAGTGCCTGGAAGCGCAGCGGCCCCTTTCGGTGGAGATCGCGCAAGATCAGCAGCGACCACCGCTCCCCCACGACGTCGAGCGCCCGCGCCACCGGGCAGCTTTGGCCGTATCCCGCAGTCATGACCCTCTTGTAATCCCGTCACTTGCAAAAATCAATACACTATATATTTACAAGTAACTTTCAAAAAGATAGTTATGGTGACGGAGACCCTACCCGGAGACGGTGCGATGGCCCAAGCGATCGGAGCGGCGGCGTTGGAAGCGGCCCCAGCAAGGCCAGCGAACGCGCTCCTCTCGGAGCCGATACTGCCAACGCTGCTGCGTCTGACGCTGCCGAACTTGGCTGCCATGTTCGTCACGGCGCTGGTGGCGATCTGCGAAACCGCCTACGTCGGCATTCTCGGGACCACCGAGCTCGCCGCCATCGCCCTCGCCTTTCCGATGGTCATGCTGATGCAGATGCTCTCCGCCGGCGCCATGGGGGGCGGCGTGTCTTCCGCCATTAGCCGGGCGCTGGGGGCGGGCGATGAGGTTCGCGCAGAAGCGCTGGCCCGCCACGCCGTCGTCATCGGTGCCATTGCCGGGCTCTCTTTCAGCGTGCTCTTTAGGGTGTTCGGCTCCTCGGTGTTGGGCGCGCTCGGGGGCTCCGGACCCGTGCTCAGTGCGGCGCTCACCTATGCCAACATCGCGCTTACCGGCGCCGTCCTGCCGTGGCTCTTGAACACGTTTGCCTCAATCATTCGCGGCACCGGCAACATGCGAGTGCCGTCCCTGGCGGTGCTTGCATCCTCGGCCCTGCAAATCGTGCTCGGCGGCGCGTTGGGGCTCGGCATTTGGCCCTTCCCGCGCTTTGGTCTGGCCGGGGTCGCCGCCGGTCTCGTGCTGGCGTCGACGAGCTCCACGCTCTTCCTTTTGTGGTTTCTTCACACCCCACGTGCGCGCGTGCAGCTCACGCTCTCCAGGCTCTGGGCGGCGCCTCTGCAACGCGAAATGTTTGCTGACATTCTCAAAGTCGGCGCCGCATCGGCTCTGGGACCATTGCAAGTGGTGCTTACCGTGCTGATCCTCACCCGGCTGGTGGCAGGTTTCGGAACGGCGGCACTGGCGGGCTACGGCATCGGTGCGCGGCTGGAGTTCCTGCTCGTCCCAATCGTGTTCGCCATCGGCGTCGCCGGTGTGCCGATGGTGGGGATGGCGATGGGCGCACACGATGTCGCACGGGCTCGGCGAGTGGCCTGGACCGCAGCTGGCGTGGCGATCCTCGTGCTCGGCACCATCGGCTTCGTCGTGACGGTCGCACCGGATCTGTGGTCGGGACTGTTCACCAGCGATCCCGCGGTCCGCGCCGCCGCCAATCTCTACTTGCGCTGGGCGGCGCCAGGCTTCGCCTTCGTGGGCCTCGGACTGAGCCTCTACTTCGCCTCGCAGGGCTCGGGCAAGGTTCTGTCCCCCGTTCTTGCAGGCACGATACGATTGGCAATGATCGCCACAGGCGGCCTGCTGTTGACGCTGGCCGACGCCCCGGTCTGGAGCCTATTTGCCCTCGTGGGGGCGTCGATGACCGCCTTCGGGCTCGCGGTCGCGGCTGCCGTCTACCTCACGTCCTGGGGAAGCGAGCCTCAGTAGAAGAGGCTCGAGACGCTTTCCTCACGCGCCGTGCGAGCTATGGCCTCAGCCAGCAGCGGCGCCAGCGACAGCACGCGAATGTTGGTCGCCGTCCTCACAGCCTCCGTAGCCTGGATCGTGTCGGTGATCACCAGCGTCTTGAGGCTCGATGCGCTGATCTTGGCGACCGCGCCGCCGGAGAGGACACCGTGGGTGATGTAGGCCATGACCTCTTTGGCGCCCTGCCCGAGGAGCGCGTTGGCCGCGTTCACCAGCGTGCCGCCGGAATCGACGATATCATCGATGAGGATGCAGCGCTTGCCCTTGACGTCCCCGATGACGTTCATCACCTCCGACTCGCCTGGCCGCTCGCGACGCTTATCGCAGATCGCGATCGGCACGTTGATGCGCTTGGCGAGCCCGCGGGCACGCACCACGCCACCCACGTCCGGTGAAACGACCACCAGGTTGGACACCCCATAGCGCTCCTGGATGTCGCGCACCATCACGGGGGCGGCGAACAGGTTGTCGGTCGGGATGTCGAAGAAGCCCTGAATCTGTCCGGCGTGTAGGTCAACGGTCATCACCCGGTCGACCCCGGCACGCTCGATGAGGTTGGCGACGAGCTTGGCGGAGATGGGAGTGCGCGGACCCGGCCTGCGATCCTGCCGGGCATAGCCGAAATAGGGCATCACGGCGGTGATGCGCCGCGCCATCGAACGCTTCAAGGCGTCGACCAGGATCAAAAGCTCCATAAGATTGTCGTTGGCGGGGAACGAAGTGGACTGCAGAACGTAGACGTCCTCGCCACGCATGTTCTCCTGGACCTCGACGAACACCTCCATGTCCGCAAAGCGCCGCACCACGCTCTTGGCCATAGCCAGCTTGAGGATGCCGGAGATTGCCTCCGCCAGGGGACGGTTGCTGTTGCCGGCGACGAGCCTGATCTCCAGCGGCGCTGCCTTGGTGCGGCTCACGCCTCGCTCATCGAAGGGCATCGACGGCACTCCGTTGCCATTGCGCGCCTTCTAGCAACTCGCCCAGCGTCTTGTAAACGGGCGGCGCACCCCCCCCTCGCGCGGAGGGCGGGCGAGGCGGCGCGGACAGGCCCCGCCAGGGGCGACCGAGGGTAAACTTGGCTCGACTAGGCTCGGCTAGGCTCGGCCCTAGTTGACGGCCTTGGCCTGCGGCGGCAGCAGCTTGACGATGCCCTGCGCTGCCGCGCCGGCGGCCTGTTCGGCGGTCCCTTCCCAGGCGCCGTCGAGGGAACCCGCGGGGATCTCGTTCTTTTGCGATACCGTGCCGAGCTTCTTGCCCTGCGGATCCCTAACCAGCCATTCGATGTGGATCGGTTGCTTGCCATCCTTGGCCTCGCCCATCGTGACCGACCCCTCGACCCGGTAGGCGACAGCCGTCGGCCGATCCGCGATCGATACGCCCTTGCCAACAAGCTCACGCTGGATGGCCGCCGTAAGGGATCTGCTGCCGTCGCCGGGAGCACCGGTGACCGTGGGAACGAGGGCCTGAACCGGCCCCTCGCGGGTGATGCTGCCGGTCGTACCGGTGCTGGCGGGCTGCTTGGCCGCGGCGACCCGCTTGGGCTCAGCGCCCGCCGGATGCGCACCCGCGGGCTGCGCGGCCACGTTGGACGCCAGGGGCGCCTGGGTGCTGTGCGACGGCAGCCAGGCGACGAAAGAATTGGCGGCCTTGCCGGCAATCGACTGGGCCACCTGCGGCGTCAATGCCGCCCAGGGGTCTTTGCCGGTGCTCGGCGAGACCACTTCCTCGCCCGTTATGCGGTTCACGCGTTTGCCCGTCGGGTCCGTGATGTCCCAGATGTAGGAAACCTTGGTGGCAGACTTGTCCTTGGCGGCGACAATATAGCCGCGCAAAGTAAAGTCGGCGCGCTCGTCCTTGCCGGTGAGCACCGATACGCGCTGCTTTTCAACCGCACTTGTGAATTCCTGCTGGATCTGCTTGGCGATGGCGTCGGGCGCACCGATGATGGGCGCAATCGCCACCTTGGCCAGTGGCGGCTGGGGCGCGATCGGCGCCGGGGCCGCGAGCTCCTGTGGCGGTGGACTGCTCGAGCCGAACAGCGATCCACCGAACATCGAGCTCGCGGTTTCGCAGCCGGCAACGTTGATGCCGACAATAGCAAGCAGGATGGCGCGCGCCACCACCGGGTTCCAGCGCCGCGCCGCAGCAGCGTCCATGGTCGTCACAACGACGTCCCCCCTCTGCAGATCTAGCCCGCGTACTACCGGCTGCCGACGTACAAACCCTGCGGCGGGTGATTCCTCGGCCGGTACCCCAGCGGACTCCCTAAATGCTGACACTGTCGGCGTCCAGTTTCAGACAGGGGAAAACTCCGCGCATGCCTCGTGCACGCTGCCTCCGTGCCTCGAAAGTTGTGGAAAACCGACGCTAAGTCAAGACGATGGCAGAGATTTGGCGGCCGTAATCGGCCACATTTTGGGCCCGCGAACGCCGATAACTAAAGAAATCGTCGGCATGCGCATAAGTGCAGGGCGCCAAGGTCCGAACGGTCTCGACGCCGGCGCGCAGCAGCCGCTGCGCGCAATAGCTCGCCAGATCGAAGTGTAGTCTGCGATGTGGCCCCTGGCGTGAAAAGAACTGGGCGCTGGCCGCGTCCCGGCCCACGAACTCCGCCTCGAACTCTGGGCCCACCTCGTATGCGGCCTGACCGATAGAGGGCCCGACGGCGGCCCGGACGCGCGCGCGGCGCCCCCCGAGGGCCTCCATGGTGGCGAGCGTCGACTCGATGATACCGCCCAACGCGCCGCGCCAGCCAGCGTGTGCGGCGGCCACAATCCGGGCCGTGGGATCGGCGAACAGCACCGGCGCACAATCAGCTGTCAAGACGGCGACAGCAAGGCCCGGCGTGGCCGTCACGATGGCATCGGCGCGAGGCCGCTCTTCGGGGCGCCAGGGCGCTGCGGCAACGACGGCACTGGCGCTGTGGATCTGATGGGCCGTGATGAGACCATCCGCGCCGAGGCAGGCCGTCACCCGGGCGCGGTTCTCCTGCACGGCTGCAGGATCGTCCTTGGAGCCCAGGCCGCAATTGAGACTGGCGTAGCCGCCCGCTGAAACGCCGCCGCGGCGCGTGAAGAAGCCATGCGCCGCACCCACGTTGCCGAGACAATCCGCGACGAGCGGCTTTGGCATCGCCATCCTCCTGGCGCACATTGCAACGGACTGAGCCCGGCAGCCTATGGCCTCGACGGAAGTTTGACGAGCCCCCGCGCCTCAACCCCTGCGCCAAAGCCCGGCGCGTGCCTGCGCGTCACGCCGCCGGCCGCGCCGCGGCGGCGTTGGCCTGGAATGCCGGCATGACCTCCTTGGCGAAACGCTCAAGCTGCTCAAGGGCGACCGCCTCGGGAACGCCGACCGACAGGCTCACCGAAACGCGGTCGAGCGCGGGGTACTTTTTTTCGAGCGCCTTGAGATGGGCGATGAGGTCGTCGGCATTGCCGCACAGGAAGCCGCCGGCTGCCACCGCGTCGGCGATGCGTGGCAGCTTGGCGGTCGGCGCGCGCTTGGGGTCGCGCATGATCTCGATCTGTTCCTCGCTCAGCGCGCGCACGAGCCGCAGCTCGCCGAACATTTTCATATTCTCCTCGTAATATTTGGCGGCCTCCCGCATGCCCTGCTCGCGGCTGTTGGCCATGTAGAAGTGGAAGCCGAAGCACAACCGCTCGCCGAGCTCGATCTGTTTGCCGACCCTTGCGTGGGCGGCTTGCCAGTCGAGCACCACCTTGTGCATCGCCCCGCCTTCGGCCGAGCCGCCACCGACCATGCCCTGGATGCCGTGCTTGGCCATGAACTCCAGCGCACGCGCCGAGCCACCCTGGATGGGCTGCCAGCATTCAACCGGCAGTCTGAACGGGCGAGGGACGAGCGTTAGCTCCGTCAGCGTGTAGCCGCGGTACGGCACCTCGGGGGGAAGGGTGTAATATTTGCCCTTGTGGGAGAAGGCCTCTTCGTTGAAGGCCTTGAAAATGATCTCGGTCTGCTCCTCGTAAAGGGCGCGGTTGGCCTCCTGGTCGCGCAACGGCGATCCGAACGTCTCGACCTCGCGCGTGTGATAACCCCGACCCAGCCCGAACACCACACGGCCGCCGGTGAGGATGTCGGCAAGCGCGTAATCCTCGGCCAGGCGCAGCGGGTGCCACATCGGCGCGATGTTGAAACCACAGCCGATCTTAATGCTGCGCGTGCGATGCGCGAGGTGCACCGCCATCATGAGATTGTTGGGAATGCATTCCGTGCCCTCGCGCTGGAAATGATGCTCGGCCATCCAGAAGCAGTTGTAGCCTTGTCCGTCCATCAGCTTGGCCATGTTCTCGGCCTTGCTCAGCGCGGTCGCGAGATGCGCGTTCGAATAGCGCCTCTCATTGATCGGCGTGCCGCCGTAGCCGATGTTGTCAAGATCGGCGTGGCCGGCATAGAGGCTGTCAAACTTCGTGATCATGGCGTTTCCCTATTGTGGGCTCTGGTGGCTTTGCTCGCCGCTGGCCGCTCGATAGTAGAGTGGATCGCACGGCCCGCAAGAGACCCTGCTAGCGTGGCGCAGGGAGCGGAGGCGCGAAAAGAGAAGGTCGGGGCTCCCCGTCGGGTGGCAGAGGCATCGCGACGGAACCCAATCGCTGCGGGCCTTGATGGCGGGGTCGAGGCTATCGGCGCTCGGGCGGTCCCGGCGTGCCAAAGCCGACAGGCGCCGGCGCTCTGGCAAATGAGAGGCGCATCGTCTTTGCCGGCACGTGCCCGCCCAACCCATCTTGGCGCCTGCGCACTTGGACTAGCTGGCAGTCGCGATCGCGGCTGCCGCGCGTTCGGCCCTCTCGGCGGCCTCGCGCGCCATGTCCGCGCAAAGGCCACTGTAGGCGACGGGATCGAGCAAGCGGTCGATCGCGCCGCCCTCAAGATGCGCCGTCACGCGCGGGTCGGCGGCGAGCACCGCCGCAAACGCGCGTCCGTCCACAAAAGCCGCCTGGGCCGCATCATAGACCACATCGTGGGCGTGCTGCCGACCCAGCGTGGCGGCGAGCTGCAGCATAACAGCCTCGGCCATGATGAGCCCGCCACCGAGCTCGAGGTTGCGGCGCATGCGCGCCGGATCGAGTCCCAGCTCGCGCACTACCACGCCCAATCGGCCCAGGGCGTCGCCCATGGCGATCACGGCGCGCGCCTCGGCGGCGTCCATCATCAGGCTCGTGGTCCGGTCGGCCTCGTGTTCGGTCTGCATCGCCTCCAGCGCCAGGGGAACGCACGTGCGCACATCCGCGCAGAGAGCGATGATATCTTGGCACAGCTTGGGATTGCGCTTCTGCGGCATCGTCGAGCTGCCGACCGTGCCTGGCGGCACGGGCTCTTCCACCTCGCCGAACTCAGTCTTCATCAGCGTGTAGATCTCGCGGCCGATCTTGGCGCAGGTCGCCCCCAACATGCCGAGCAGGCAGATGTTTTCTGCCCGATGGTCGGCGAGGGCGCGTGAGGGCACCTTCATCGAGCCCATCCTCAGGTGCTTGGCGATGCCGGCTTGCACGAGCGGGCCCTGCTTGCCGAGCGACGCGAACGTGCCCGCCCCCCCGCCCAGCATCGCCACGAACAAGCGCGGCGCCGCCTGCTGAAAGCGCTCAACGTGACGCAGTAGCTCGTCGATCCACACCGCCACCTTGTAACCAAAGGTCGCCGGCACGGCGTGTTGCCCATGCGTGCGGCCGGCCAGAACCATGTCGGCACCGCGCCGCGCAAGACCCGCCATCGCCCCTAGCACTTCGCCGATCAGCCGCAGAAGGATGCGGTGGGCCTGGCGCAGCAGCAAGAGATCGCCGGTCTGGGTGATGTTCTGCGTGGTGGCGCCCCAGTGCACCCAACCCCCATGCGGATCCCCGACCACCCGCGCCAGCTCCCAGATGAGCGGCACCAGCGTGTGACCCGTCCGCGCCAGTCCCTCGTCGATGCGTGCGCGGTCGAGCAGCTCCAAGCGCGCCGCCCGCGCGATCGCCTCGGCTGCTTCACTTGGGACAATGTCGAGCTCGGCTTGCGCCTTGGCGAGGGCCGCCTCGACGTCGAGCCAGGCCTGCCAGCGGGCTTCCAGGGTGTATAGCGCGCGAATGCCCGGATCGGCGAGGCGCGTGGCCGTGGGGAGAGTATCGCTCATGGTGGTTCCCGCAGATGTGCGCTCCCGAGCCGTCGGGCGGCGTCGCTATTTGTCGAGCCAGACGTTGTCGAAGCGCCAGTTGTTGTAAATCGAGTTCTCATGCTGCACATGGCCCTTGACGTGGGAGTGCCAGCACGTCGCTGCGCGATTGTGAAAGATGATGGGCCTTGCCACGTCCTCGACAAGGATGCGTTCGATCTGCCAGACGAGGGCTTTGCGCTTTTCCGTGTCGGGCTCCTGCGACTGCTGATCAAGCAGCCGCTCGACTTGCGGATTGCAGTACTGCGAGAAGTTCGCCTCCGACTTACAGGCAAAACCCATCTTCAAGACGCCATCCGGATCGTCGATGCCGGCGCCGGCGAGATTGAGCGCGACCGCATAGTCCTTCTTGAAAAGGCGGCTGTACCAGAGCGAGGATTCAATGACGTCGAGTTCGGCATCAAAGTAAATCTTGTTGAGCTGGTCGACCAGGATCACCGCTGGGTCGCGGAACGTGTTGAAGTCCCGCGTCGCTACCTTGACCTTGAGCTTGTTGTTGGGCCCGTAGCCCAGCTGTGCCATCATCTTGCGCGCCGCCTCGCGCTGGAGGACTGGATCCCCATAGCTCGGCAGCTTCTGCAATTCCTCAATCGGCATACCCCAGCTGCCTTCGGGCGGCGGCATCATGTTCACGGCGAGCTTACCCTTGCCGAGCGTGAGGATGTCGATGAATGCCTGTCGGTCGAGGCTCAGCAACATGGCGCGACGCAGCTCTGGGTTGTCGAATGGCGTCCGCTCGCGGTTGACCAGCATGTGCGTGGTCACGTTGGTTGGCAGCATGGAACACGCGGCATTTGGCGCACTCTTCTGCAGATCCTTGAGGAGGGGCGGGGTAATGTCGGCCGTTTGCGTCAGGTCGAATTCCCCGGCCGCGAAGGCGAGAATGCGCGTCGAGCGATTGGGCACGATGCGCCACTCGATGGCATCGAGATAGGGCCGGTCCTTCATCCAGTAGTCCGAATTGCGAACGAGCCGGATCGACTCGTTGCTCTTGAACTCGACGAACCTGAAGGGTCCAGTGCCAGTCGGCTTGATCCGCATGTCGCGTGCCGAAACGTGGCATGGATATATGGCGCTGTAGCCCGAGGCAAGCATGGCCAGCAATGAAGGTTGCGGCTGTGACAGAATGAACGTGGCCTCGAAATCTCCATTGAGCGCCACTTCGGTCAGGTGTTCGTACCAGATGCCGCGCGGATTGCGGCGCAGGTAGTCGGGTTCCTTGCCGTTGAGGCGGTAGAACGTGCACTGGACGTCCTTGCCGGTGAACGGCTTGCCGTCATGCCATTTCACGTCGGTGCGTAGCTTGAAGGTGAGCCTCGTCTTGGTTGCATCCCATTCCCACGTCGTCGCCAGCTCCGGGATGATGGTGTCGAAGCTGTTGCGCGGCTTGGCGGGATCAAAGCGCACCAGGTTGTTGTAGACGGCCATGAATGGCATGACGACGGCGATCGTCGTATCCTCGTGCGGTGACGCGCTCGGCGGGTTGGAGCTGTTGTAGACGCGCAATGTCCCACCCTGCTTCTGGGACATTGCGGGCGACGGTAGAGCGAGGGCGAGAACGGTCACTGCCATTGCCCCACTCAGCAGCATCGGGGCGAGTGAAGCCATCGTTTCCTCCCTGTTGTTTCTCGATCTTCGAGGGCGCCGCGCCTCCAAGGCTAGGAACCCCAAGTCTTACAGGAAGCGGAGCTTGAGAAGAACGGCGCTGAGATGAATTTCGCGCGACGCGATGAGCGCGCCTGGAGGTAGCCAGCGGCTGCATCGCAGAGATCCCCACGCGCGTCGGTCTGCCCATGGACTTTATCCGCGTGACGATGTTTGCTTTCGGGCGTGCATTGAGGCGGCGTTCGGAAACGGCAGACCAGGCCTTGGCCAGGAGGATACGACATTGCGCGACATTGTGATGGTGGGCTTTCTGCAGGCGCAGAACTGCTCGAATTTCGCCGGCTCCTGGCGGCATCCCGACTCGCGCAACGACTTTGCCTCGCCCGACTACTACGCCCACATCGGCAAAGTCCTCGAGACCGGCAAGTTTCAGCTCGCCTTCTTCGACGACCGTCTCGGTATGCCCGAATTCCACGGCGGCCGCTATGCCGAAGCCGTGGCGCATGGCATCCGGTGCGTCAAGATGGACCCGATCGCGTGCCTTATGCCGATGGCCATGGCCACCTCGCGCTTGGGCCTCGGCGCCACGTATTCGACGACCTACTACCATCCCTTCCATGTCGCACGGCTGTTCCAGACGCTTGACTTGATGACGTGCGGCCGGGCCGCGTGGAACGTGGTCACCTCGATGAACGACATCGAAGCGCAGAACATGGGGCTTGCGGAGGTCATTGAACACGACGCGCGCTATGACCGCGCGGACGAATTCATGGCGGTTGTGCGCGGCCATTGGGATACCTGGGCCGAGGATGCGCTCATCGTCGACAAGACAACGGGACGCTTCGCCGACCCTCAAAAGGTGCGCCGCCTCGGCCACGAGGGCCGCCATTTCCGCTCGCGCGGTCCCTTTACTGTGCCGCGCTCGCCGCAGGGGCATCCGGTCATCATCCAGGCCGGTCAGAGCGGCCGGGGGCGCCACTTCGCCGCGCGCTGGGGCGAGCTTATCTTTACCAGCAATCCCAACCTTGAGCCCGCCAAGAAGGGCTACGCGGAACTGAGGGCCGCCGCCGCGCGTCACGGCCGCAACCCCGACCACATGAAGATTGCGACGCTCTGTCATCCGGTGGTGGCGGCCACCAGAGCGGAGGCTGAGGACAAGTTCGCCCTCATCGAAACCCTGCCGCTTGAGGTCGATTCCTTGATGCTGTTGTCGGAGAACACCAATTTCGACTTCGGGTCAAAGCCTCTCGACGAGCCGTTCACCGAAACCGAGCTCGCGCGCTTCAGCGGAACGCAGTCTGGCCGCGATCGTGTGCTGGCCGCTCTTGGCGGCAGCCGGATGCCAACGCCCCGCGACTTCATCACCATCACCCGGCGCGGCAAGCTGCCGCCGCCTTGGGTAGGTGGCGCGAAGGAGGTGGCCGACACGTTCCAGGAATGGTTCGAAGCGCCCGCTTGCGACGGATTCGTGGTCGGGGCGGCCTGCGTGCCCGGCAGCTATGAAGATTTCATTACGTTCGTGATCCCCGAGCTGCAACGGCGCGGGTTGTTTCACAGGGAATACCGGGGCACAACGCTGCGCGAGAACCTGGGGCTGCCCCGGCCCGTCGTCGCCCACGCACCACGGGAGTGAGAGATGCAAGAGCTCGCGACGGGTTACAGCCTCATCGAGGGGCCAGTGTGGGATGCTGCCAAGGGCCTCTATTTCAGCGACGTTCTGGGGGGCGGCATCTACCTGCTCAATCGCCAGGACGAGATCTCCCTTGCCGTCCCAAAGCGGCGCGGGGTCGGCGGTATGGCCTTGCACGCCGACGGCGGTCTCGTCGTTGGCGGTCGGGAGATCGTGCATGTGCGTCTCGCTGAGCCAAGCATGAAGGTGCTGCTCGATCGACAGGCCGCCGACAACGCCGTCGGCTTCAACGACCTCACGACTGACACCCCGGGCCGGTGCTATGTGGGCTCGATCGCCTACGCGATCTTTCGCGGCGAGGAGCCCAAGCCCGGCAACCTCTACCTGATCGACGTTGACGGTAGGGTGCGCCAAGTCTCAGACGGTATCCTGCTGACCAACGGGCTCGGCTTCTCGCCCGACGGCCGGCTGCTCTACCACGCCGACGCTGGTCGCGGCCTCGTGCGCGTCTACGATGTGCATGGCGACGGCTCACTCGGCCACTGGCGCGCGTTCGCCGCCATGGGCAACGACAGCGTGCCCGACGGACTCAAGGTCGCTGCCGACGGCTCTGTCTGGGTCGCCGACGCGCATGGCGGCCGCGTGGCCGTGTACTGCCCCAACGGACGCCATCGCGGCGACGTCGCCGTGCCGCGTCGGATGGTGACGAGCCTATGCTTCGGCGGTGACGACCTTCGCGATCTCTATATTGTTACGGGCTCGCGCGGCGGTCCGACCGATACGTGCGGCACGATCTATCGCATCCGCGCCGACGTTGCCGGCTTGCCGCTTCCCGCTGCGCGGGTGTGCCGGCAGCCGCATTGACGATTGGGCGCGCGGCGCAAAAGGCTAGCGCGCTTCTCCCACGGCACCCTGCTGTCGTCAGATGGCTCTATGCGTTGAAAGCCGACGCGCACGAGGTTGCGCCGGAGAGGCAAAGGAACACATTTCTCGCTTGCCTACATTCCTCTTACGGCGATGACGTGATCTCGCAGAACATGCACTTCCATATCCGTATCCTGGAGAATGACCTCCAGCACATCAGAAATAGACAGCAAGCCGACGAGATGTCTGCCCTCCATCACCAGGAGATGGCGGATGCGATTGGCTTTCATCAATCTGCGGGCGGTCACCATGGTGTCTTCAGGCGTGCACACGATGAGCGTCCTGGACATCAAGTCTCCAACCAGCAATCGCTGAACCTCCTGTCCACGCTGCGAGAAGGCTCGGATGATGTCCCGCTCTGAAAACATTCCGACGATCCGGCCGTTCGCGTCCCGAACAGGCATTGCTCCGATGTGATTGGTTGCCAGCAACGTTGCCGCCGTCTCCATCGTGTCTTCTGGCCGGCAGGTGATGATCACTCGCTTGATCGTGGCGAGATAGTCTTTAACTTTCATGGCGCGTCTCCCACGCGTGGGTACCCTACCCCGCCCAAGCTCGCAGAAAGCCTAGCACCACACGCAGCCCTCGTCTTAGGAATCCGACCGGTGGTCAGATAACTTGGTGCAGCGCCACGCCGACCCAACGCAAATGTGGGCGAAGTCGCGGGTGGGGTTTGGCGAGGCCTCCGGGGGGGTGTCGGAAGACGCAATGAACAGGAGTATTGTCACCAGCTGATATCCCCCGCAAATGGCGCTGAAACCATGGCTCTCAAAGACATCCTGAAGGCGCACCGCACATGGGAAGACGGTGTGGGCCTGATGCTCGGAATCATCATTGGCCTCAGTCCTTGGTTCTATGATGAACCGGTGGTCCCAGTCGTGGTTTTGAACTCCGGACTGATCGGTCTCGCGGTGCTTGCCCTTGCCCAACTCGAATTAGTCCGGCTGCGCCGCTGGGAAGAAATAGCCCAATTGATTTGTGGCGTTTACCTATCTGCCTCGCCATTTATCTTTCAGTATGCCCATCAGCACCACCTTCGCCTCTGGCATTGGGTGCTTGGAGCTTTCGTGTCAATTCTCGCCCTGTTCGAGCTCTGGCAGGACTCACAAAATCCAAAGAAACCATGGACTTAGGGGTTAGGTTAGAAGATTGCGACACCAGGGAAAATCAAGGGGTTAGGTGGCGTTTTTCTAACCTTTCCGCGATGGCCCGACCTCCCTATGTGAGCGTTGCGGGCTTGACTGTCAAGACAATGTCTCGACACTACTGTCGAGACATTGGCGATAGCTGAGTTCGCTTGTTCGCTCAGTTCGCTCATCGTATCACGCGCAGAGGTGAATTGAGCGAATTCAGGCCTGTGCATCCGACCACGATAGTCATGGCCCAATTCGATAAGACGCATTAGCACGTTCCAATTCGATGAATCGCATTAGCAAGAATCTGAAATCGGGATCGATGAATTGCAATTAGCAAAGTTGCAATTCGATAAGACGCATTAGCAAATCGGAATTAGCAGTCCGCATTAGCGAGTCCGAATTAGCAAGACTCGATACGCCGAATTAGCAGACGGGCATTACCAAGTTGGAATTATCAGTTATCGATACCCCCTTGACACCCAACCCTGCCGAGTTCATCCTCTCCGGCGCAGGCGCACTTGCCTTTTTTGGTGGGCATGGTGCGTGGTGCGTCCGAAATCTCAGCCCCCGGAACTATGGGAGCGTGGCCTTACTCGGCTACGTGCTGCGGCCTACTACGGCATCAGCCCCACGTCCTTCGACAAGCTAGGTTTCAAGCCTAAGCACCTGATACGCAGCATCTACCGCTACGACAAGCACGACCTTGACCGTTGGCTGGATGGCCGGCCGCGCAAAGACGGTTCTGTGCCAATTCCCGATAACGACCACGACGATCCCGACAACTGGGGCGATCCTGAACCATGAAGTCTGACAACGGAGGATCTAATGCCACGCAAACCACGCTTCCCCGACTACCCAGGCATCAACAAGTTCTACCACGATCGACATGGGCGCCCGAGGTTCTACGTTGATGGCATCGCGATCAAGGCCCGCCCGTTCAACAGCCCTGCGTTCCGCGACGAATACGAACGCGCTTTGCTCAGCACCGAAGACAAGCCCGCGCCGAAGCTAGGGACCATCCATGGTTCGTTTCGATGGGTTTGCGAGCGCTACATCAAAGCCAACGAGAACCCCACGACACCCACACAGCATGAGCGCCGGTTACGTCTTGAATCGATGTGGCTTGAACCATGGACGCCGGGAGACTCACGCGTCTTTGGCGACTTCCCGGCCAACAAGTTCGAAGCCAAGCACGTCCGGGTCCTAATGCAGCGGAAGGGCAGGACCTATGCCGCCAAGCGCCGGCTGTCTGATCTGCGCATCGTCTTCGAATGGGCTATCAAGAACGACCTGCTCAGCATCGAGGATCCTACCGCCAAGGTCGATAAACTGAAGATCAAAGCAGGTGGCTATCATCCATGGACCGACGAGGAACGCGAAGCATACTGCGCCCGGCATCCTTTAGGAACGATGGCCCGCACATGCTACGAATTCTTCTGGCATTTTGGACAACGCATTTCCGACACCGCTAAGTTTGGATCGCATAACGTCAATGATGGCCATCTCTGTTTCACTCAGCAGAACACCGGCAAATATTTGGAACTTTGGATACCTCCGGAAATTGAGTCGATCATCGCCGCAACAAAGGAAGGGGTATTTTTGCGGACCCCAACCGGCAAGCCATTCACGCGTGCTACTCTCGGAAATCGAATGCGTCAATGGTGTGATGAGGCTGGTTTGAAACATTGTAGCGCGCATGGATTACGTCATGCAGCAGCTAGTTATTATGCGAGCCAGCCTGAAACGACCATCATCGAGCTGTGCGACATGTTCGGGTTCACTCCGCGTACAGCCGAAACCTACATGCGGAAACGAAAGCAGCCAGAGAATGCGCGGCGACTGCAAATGCGGGTGAGAGGGATGGCAGCGTGAAGGAGAGAGGCCCCACATGACCCACAACACCACCGTACCCAAACGAACGCTCAGCACCTTCCACGACATGATGTGCGAAACCGAAATCGCCATTGATGAGCTGCAGCTACTTCCCACGACCGCACGCGCTGGCGGCCGATGGTGGCTTGCTTCATTTCGACCGACACGAGCTGGACGCTTGGAGCGATCAACAACGATCCGATCAACTTGGGTGAAGCAGATGACTGAAAGGAAACAATTCATGCCTAAGGAGAAACAAACCTCTCCACGTGTGCGACGCTAACTGGCCTGCGGCACGAGTTCAACGACGTACCCAAGGTCTGCCAAGCGTTTGATCAGGCGGTTTTTCTGCCGTTCCTTGTTGCGTGCATTGAGATAGTTAGGGCCGGGATCCTGATACAGGGTTCCGTCCTTGAGCATGTGGTAGATGGCGGTAAGTATCGATGCCTACTGCGCTACCGTGAATTGTTGCAGGTTGAGCAACTCTTTCGCCAGAGCAAGGCTGTCTTCGATACGCGTCCGATCTTTCATTCATCGGATGCTGCCATCCGCGGCCATGTCTTCTGCACCTTCCTTGCGCTCCTCCTGCCACTGGCGCAGAGGTGGACGCGTTGCGGACCCCAACCCCTACCGAGGATCTTGTATCTCTTTGCGCCTGGTTGCGACATCGCCATAAGGTCAGTTATTCCAAGAATTTCTTGTTTTCCTTGAGTCACCTTCCACGAGACTCCAGGCGTTGATCCATTCGCTCCTGATCCGCTTCATGCCAAAGTCTTCCTTGAGCCGCTTATCGAAGTCCGGCATGTGGGCCCCTCCGTAGAAGATCGCAATTTTCTTTTTACCCGCCGTCAACTGCTGCTGGAGAACCTTGATGCACGCCTTATTGCGGTCCTCCACGAGCAATCGATTGATCGTCCCGCCGAGGCTGACCTCGCCGCCGGCATCTTCGAACTGCTGGGCCATCATCCTCTTGAACTTGATCGGGTTCAGGAGGTCGGTCAGACTGATGTCCGGGGCCTGCGGCTCAGGCTTGTCGGCATCCAGGTTCTTCTTTCGCAAGAAATCTGCGATGACGCCGAGCACGATGGTCATCTGGTCATCACCGCGCTCCTTCATCGCGTTCTTCATCCCTTCAGGGGACAAGTCGGCGTGGATGAAGTTGGCCTTCTGGTAGTCCACGACTTCAAGTTGATGTTCCAGCCGCAGGAAAAGCTTCATGCCCTGCTGGAGCA
>Ga0075425_100001111_pt1 | contig 25954 bp, 30 predicted proteins | sample SoiMethybrSBSTD4_FD_75300 | JGI IMG/M metagenome (GOLD analysis project Ga0075425, IMG submission 75300) | Bulk soil microbial communities from a Populus tree surrounding site in Tennessee, USA - Soil MetaG P. TD hybrid SBSTD4 | ecosystem: Environmental > Terrestrial > Soil > Tree plantation...
CTGAAGATCAATCCTGCCGGGAAGCTGCCCGCTTTGGCGGACGGCGAAGCGAGGGTCTTCGAAACCGCGGCGATCTGCCTCTATCTCGCGGATAAATTTCCCGCCGCCAATCTGGCGCCCAAGTTCGGCGCGCCTGAGCGGGGGCGCTATCTCTCGCTCATGGTCTACTCGGTCGCGCAGATCGACCCCGCGCTCGGCGACAAGGTCTTGAAGCTGGAGGTCGATTCACACCGCGGCTGGAGCGACTTCGAGACCGTCCAGGACGTGGTCGAGCGCGAACTCGGCGATGGACCCTATCTTTTCGGCGACTGGTTCACCGCCGCCGACGTGATGGTCGGCGCAATGTTCATCTGGCAGCGCTTCTTGAACCTCGGGCCGCAGCGCCCCAAGCTCGCGGCCTACGTCGACCGTCTGCTCGGGCGCCCGAAGGCGTTCAAACTCGGTAGTTAATCGAAATTTCTTTCGGAGGGGTGCCATGGCACGAATCGATTTCGCCAAAGTCGCCGGCGACGGGACGCGCGCGATGTACGGATTGGAAAAGTATCTATCGCAGAGCGCGATCGAGAAGCCGCTGCGCGAGCTGGTCAAGATGCGCGCATCGCAGATCAACGGCTGCGCCTACTGCATCGACATGCACAGCAAGGACGCGCGCGCCGCGGGAGAGACCGAGCAGCGGCTTTACGGCCTCGACGCCTGGCGCGAGGCGCCCTATTACACCGAGCGGGAGCGCGCAGCGCTCGCGTGGACCGAGGCTCTGACGTTGATTGCCGAGGAGGAGGTTTCGGACGAACTCTACGAGGAGGCGCGGCGCCATTTCAGTGAGCGCGAGCTGGCGGATCTGACACTGGCCGTGGCCACGATCAACGCTTGGAACCGCATCGCCATCAGCTTGCGCCAGGACGCCGGGACGTACCAGCCGCCGGCGCACGCGAAGTAATTCTCACGATCCTTATGAGCGAAAACACCGCCGCCCGTACGGGCATCGATTGCGCGGCTTCGAGCCCGCCGATGCGCGCCGCAGAGGAAAAGATCGCCGCCGCCGGCACGCCCGTCATTGCGATCGCGAATCTCACCAAGACCTACGCTTCGGGCTTTCAGGCGCTGAAAAAGATCGATCTCGAGATCCGCAAAGGCGAGATCTTCGCGCTGTTGGGACCGAACGGCGCGGGCAAGACGACGCTCATCAGCATCGTCTGCGGGATCGTCACCCCGACGTCCGGGACGGTGCTCGTCGACGGCCACGATCATATCCGCGACTACCGCGCCGCGCGCGCGAAGATCGGCCTCGTGCCGCAGGAGCTGACGACGGATGTCTTCGAGACCGTGTGGGCGACCGTTAACTTCAGCCGGCGGCTGTTCGGCTGCGCGCCCGATCCTGCGCACATCGAGAAGGTGCTGCGCGGGCTGTCGCTCTGGGAGAAGCGCAAGGACAAGATCCTGACGCTCTCCGGCGGCATGAAGCGGCGCGTGCTGATCGCCAAAGCGCTCGCGCACGAGCCCGAGATTCTTTTTCTCGACGAGCCGACGGCGGGTGTCGACGTGGAGCTCCGCCGCGACATGTGGGCGCTGGTGCGCGAGCTGCGCGGGAGCGGCGTGACGATCATCCTCACCACGCACTACATCGACGAGGCCGAAGAGATGGCCGACCGCATCGGCGTGATTCATCGCGGCGAGCTGATCGTGGTGGAAGACAAAGCCAAGCTCATGCAAAAGCTCGGCAAGCGACAGCTGACGCTGCATCTGCAGGAGCCGCTCGCGGCGATCCCCGCCGAGCTCGCCCCGTGGCGGCTGCAGCTCAAGGACGGGGGCTGCGAGCTGGAATACATCTTCAACGGCAACGACGAGCATGCGGGTATTCCCGCGCTCCTGCGAGAGCTCGAGGTCCGCGGGATCGGCATCAAGGACCTCGACACGCGCCAGAGTTCGCTCGAAGACATCTTCGTGAGCCTCGTGAGCGACCGGACATGAAAGCGACGACGCAAACAACTTTCAACGCCCACGCCGTCGCGGCGATCTATCAGTTCGAGATGGCGCGCGCGCTGCGCACGCTGCTCCAGAGCGTCGTGACGCCCGTCATTACGACGTCGCTCTACTTCGTCGTCTTCGGCGCCGCCATCGGCACGCGCATGTCGCAGGTCGGCGGCGTGCCCTACGGCGCGTTCATCGTCCCCGGCTTGGTGATGCTGTCGCTGCTCACGCAGAGCATCTTCAACGCCTCGTTTGGCATTTATTTCCCGAAGTTCACCGGCACGATCTACGAGATCCTCTCCGCTCCCGTCTCGGCGTTGGAGATCGTCATCGGCTACGTCGGCGCGGCGGCGACGAAGTCGATCGTGCTCGGTCTCGTCATCCTCGCGACGGCGACGCTGTTCGTGCCCATCCAGATCCGGCATCCGTTCTGGATGATCGCCTTTCTCGTGCTGACGGCGTCGGCTTTCAGTCTCTTCGGCTTCATCATCGGCTTGTGGGCGGACGGCTTCGAGAAGCTCCAGATGATCCCGATGCTGATCGTCACGCCGCTCACGTTTCTCGGCGGCGCGTTTTATTCGATCGATATCCTGCCGCCCGTCTGGCGCACGGTAAGCCTGTTCAACCCGGTCGTATATCTCATCAGCGGCTTTCGCTGGAGCTTCCACGAGACTTCAGACGTTTCCGTGGAAATCAGCCTCGCGATGACGCTGATTTTTTTTCTCGTCTGTCTCGCGGTGGTCGCATGGATTTTCAAGACCGGGTACCGGCTAAAAAACTGAGGAAAATGGAAGACGCGCTCGAATTCGTCGCGACGTTTTGCTGCGGGCTGTTTTTCGGCGGGGCGCTCTTTACCTCTCTGGTCCAGCATCCCGCGGCGCTGGAGACCGGCGCCGACTTTGCGGCGCGCTTTTTCGGACCGATGTACCGCCGCGCCGCGCCGCTCCAGGCGGGTCTCGCTCTGGCCGGCTTTGCGGCCGGAATCGCGGCATGGTGGAACGGCGCCGGGCGCCTGTGGCTCGCGGCTGCGCTGTTGGTCGGAGGCGCGGTACCGTTCACGCTCCTCGTTATCCAACCCGTAAACGGCGCTTTGCTGGCAGGCGATCGCGGCGCCCATGAACGCGGCGCGCTGCTTGTCCGCTGGGGCCGTCTCCATTGGCTGCGCACGGCCGCGGGAGGCCTCGCCTTCGCGGCATGTCTTTGCGCGCTGCTTCGACGCGGCGCTTAACCTCATATCGATTCGGGAGGGATCATGACCTACAAAGGCTCCTGTCATTGCGGACGCATCGCCTTCGAGGTCGAGGGCGAGATCGAGCAGCTCATGGAGTGCAACTGCTCCCATTGCAGCCGCAAGGGCTACCTGCTCTGGTTTGCGCCGCGGGAAAAATTCAAGCTTAAGACTCCCGAAAGCGATCTCGCGACGTATACCTTCAACAAGCACGTCATCAAACACCATTTCTGCCCGAAGTGCGGCTGCGCGCCGCTGGGCTTCGGCGTCGGCCCCGGCGGCATCGACACGGCGGCGATCAACGCGCGCTGCCTCGAAGGGGTCGAGCCGTCGGCATTTAAAGTTGTCAAGGTCGACGGGCGGAGCCTGTAACGCGTCCGCAATGAAGCCGCGATACAATGGACTCGATGGACAAACAGTCGCGCGACGCGGTTGACGCTTCCACTGACGCGTCGGCGCGTGACGCGGTGGATGCCGTCTACCGCGCCGAGTCGCGGCGCGTGCTCGCGACGCTGATCCGCCTGCTCGGCGATTTCGATCTCGCCGAGGAAGCGCTCGCCGAGGCGTTTCGCGCGGCGCTGGAACAGTGGCCGCGGGACGGCGTGCCGGACAATCCGCGCGCGTGGCTCATCTCGGCCGGGCGCTTCAAAGCGCTCGACGCGATCCGGCGGCGGAAGCGCCTGGAACCGCTACCCGACGACATGGACGAGCGGCTCGCGGCGGAGGACGGCGACCCCGCCGCGTTCGACGGCGAAGCCGTCGGCGACGACCGGCTGCGCCTCGTCTTCACCTGCTGCCATCCGGCGCTCGCGCCCGAAGCGCAGGTGGCGCTCACGCTCCGGGAAGTGTGCGGCCTCACCACCGAAGAGATCGGCCGCGCTTTTCTCGTTCCCGCCCCCACGCTGGCGCAGCGCATCGTGCGCGCCAAGGCGAAGATCCGTGACGCCCGCATTCCCTATGAGGTGCCGGGCCGCGCCGATCTGGCCGAGCGCCTCGACGCGGTGCTGCGAGTGATTTATCTCGTTTTCAACGAAGGCTATTACGCCTCGACGGGCGCGGCGGTCACGCGCCGCGATCTCTCGGCGGAGGCGATTCGCCTCGGCCGCCTGCTGACCGAATTGCTGCCGGAGCCCGAGGCGATGGGATTGCTCGCGCTGATGCTGCTGCATGAATCGCGGCGCGCGGCGCGCGCATCGCCCAGCGGAGAACTGATCCTGCTTGACGACCAGGACCGCTCGTTGTGGGACGGGAAGCAGATCGCGGAAGGCTCGGCGCTGGTCGAGCGCGCGCTCGCGTCGCGCCGCTTCGGCCCGTATACCTTGCAGGCGGCGATCGCCGCTGTGCATGCCAATTCTCCCAGCGCCGGAGCGACGGATTGGGCTGGAATCGTCGCGTTTTACGATGCGCTGCAGAGCGCCGAGCCCTCGCCGGTCGTCGAACTCAACCGCGCCGTCGCGGTCGCGATGCGCGACGGCCCGGCGGCGGGGCTCGCGCTGATCGACGGGCTTTTGGCGGACGGCGCGCTCGCGAATTATCATCTGGCGCACGCGGCGCGCGCCGATCTTTGCCGGCGGCTCGGCCGCACCGCCGACGCCCGTAAATCCTACGAACGGGCGCTGTCCCTTGCCCAGCAGGAGCCCGAGCGGCGTTTTCTCGAGCGGCGGCTTGCCGAACTAAAATAATTTTACCGCCGGTGTCGAATTCGGTCCCGGCCGGACGACTATCCGATGAAAGCGCTGAAAACAACCTGATTAATGGAGGCTCCGATGCGATTCATGGTGCTAGTCAAAGCCAGCAAAGACTCGGAAGCGGGAGTGATGCCGAGCCGGCAGCTCCTCACGGAAATGGGCAAATTCAATGAAGAATTGGCTAAAGTGGGCGTGCTGCTCGCGGGCGAGGGGCTGCATCCCAGCTCGAAGGGCGCGCGCGTGCGCTTCTCCGGCAGCAAACGGACCGTGATCGACGGCCCCTTCGCCGAGACGAAGGAGCTGATCGCGGGTTTCTGGATCTGGCAGGTGAAGTCGAAGGAAGAGGCGATCGAGTGGGTCAAGCGCTGCCCGAATCCGCACAATGAAGACTGCGAAGTCGAGATCCGCCAGATCTTCGAGGCCGAGGACTTCGGCGCCGCGCTGTCGCCCGAGCTGCGCGAGCAGGAGGAACGGCTGCGCGCGCAAGCGAAAAAACCGGCCAAGACGGCCAAAGGCTGATCGAAATCAAAATCTAAAAGGTAAAGGAGCAACCCATGAACGTCGAACCCTATCTCTTTTTCAATGGCCGCTGCGAAGAGGCGATCGATTTCTACAAAAAGGGGCTGGGCGCGGAGGTAACCATGCTCACGCGCTTCAAAGACAGCCCGGAGCCGCACCAGCCCGGCATGCTGCCGCCGGGCTCGGAAAATAAAATCATGCACGTCAGCTTTCGCATCGGGGATACCACGGTCATGGCGTCCGACGGGCGCTGCACCGGACAAACCGACTTCCAGGGCTTTGCGCTTTCCGTCGCGGTTCCGAACGAAGCCGAGGCCGAGCGGAAATTCAACGCACTCGCCCAAGGTGGTCAGGTGCAGATGCCGCTCACCAAAACGTTCTGGTCGCCGCGCTTCGGCATGGTCGCGGATCGCTTCGGCGTGTCCTGGATGATCAGCGTCGTTCATTGAGCAGGCTGGAGTTCGCGCCGGGGGAAGCCATGAAATACATCGGTATAGGATATGTCGACGAGCAGGTTTGGGGGACGATGTCCGAAGGCGAGGTGAACGCGGTCATCGACGAGTGCTTCACCTACGACGACGTGCTGCGGAAAAACGGCCACTTCCTCGGCGGCGAGGCGAACCATGAAAGGATAAGAAGATGAAATATCTTTGCCTGATCTATCAGGATCACTCGATCATTCAAAACTTGCCCAAGCCGGAGCTCGAGAAACTCCACAGCGAGTACATTGCTTTCACCGACGAGATCAAAAAATCCGGCCGCCTGCTCGCCAACAACGGGCTCCAACCCGCGCAAACCGCGTCCACGGTCAAAGTCCGAAACGGAAGGATTGCGATCACCGACGGCCCGTTCGCCGAGACCAAAGAGCAGCTCGGCGGCTACTTCCTTATCGAGGCCGGCGACTTGAACGACGCCGTCCAGATCGCCGCGAAGATTCCGTCGGCGCGCTTTGGCAGCGTCGAGGTCAGGTCGGTTTGGGGAGAGTTGTGAGATGCAACTACAGAATGATGGAAAAGCCATGCAAAAAATCACGCCCTGTCTGTGGTTCGACAAAAACGCCGAGGAGGCGGCGAAGTTTTACACATCCATTTTCAAAAATTCTAAAATTCTCAGCGTATCGCGCTATACCGAAGCGGGATACGACTTGCACCACATGCCGGCCGGTACCGCGCTGACGGTGGAATTCGCGCTCGATGGGCAGACTTTCACCGCGCTCAACGCCGGTCCGGCGTTCAAGTTCAACGAGGCGATCTCGTTTCAGGTCGCTTGCGACTCGCAGGAAGAAGTGGACTATTATTGGGAAAAGCTCACTGAGGGCGGCGATCCGCAGGCGCAGCAGTGCGGCTGGCTCAAAGATAAATTCGGCGTCTCGTGGCAGATCCTCCCGCGCGGCGTGGTCGAGATGATGACGGACAAGGACGCGCAGAGGTCGGGACGCGTCATGCAGGCGCTGATGCAGATGAAGAAGCTCGACCTCGAAAAGTTGCGGCAGGCCTACGAAGGGCGCTGAAGCGAGGAGCGACGATGAAATACATGCTGCTGATTTATCTCGATGAGAAACACCCGCTGAGCGAGGCCGAGCGCCAGGCGTGCTACCAGGAATCGACCGCGCTCGCGCAGGAGCTTCAATCGCGCGGGCAGTACGTGTCGGCCAACCCGCTGCATCCGACGGAGACCGCGACGAGCGTGCGCGTGCGCGAGGGAAAACGCATGGTGACCGACGGCCCGTTCGCCGAGACGCGCGAGCAGCTCGGCGGCTATTTTTTGATCGACGCCGAAAATCTCGACGATGCGATCGCCGTCGCCGCGCGCATTCCCATGGCGCGGAAAGGGACGGTGGAGGTGCGGCCGGTGATCGACATACCCGGTCTGCCGGGTTGATTGAACGCGAACATTTAAAGGAGGGACGTATGAGCAAAGTGCGGGTACTGGTCGGCACGCGCAAAGGCGCGTTTATTCTGGAATCGGACGGCAAACGGGACAAATGGGAGGTGAGCGGCCCGCACTTCGCGGGATGGGAAATCTACCATATGAAGGGATCGCCCGCCGATCCGAACCGCCTCTACGCCTCGCAGTCGAGCGCCTGGTTCGGACAGATCATCCAGCGCTCGGACGACGGCGGCAAGAGCTGGCACCAGCCGGGCACTCCCGATGCCGAACCAAGCAGGATACGGGAAGCTTTCCCGAAGGGCGAGAGCAACAAGTTCGTCTACGACACCTCGCCGGAGAGCGGCAAGCCGCTGACGACGCATCAATGGTACGACGGCACGCCGCACCCGTGGGAATTCAAGCGCGTCTGGCATCTCGAGCCGTCGCTCGACGACCCGGACACGGTGTACGCCGGCGTGGAGGATGCCGCAATATTTCGCTCGACCGACGGCGGCAAAAACTGGCACGAGCTCGCCGGACTGCGGGGCCACGGCACCGGGCCGGCGTGGCAGCCGGGAGCCGGCGGCATGTGCCTGCACACGATCCTCATCGACCCGAGCGACCCGAAGCGAATGTTCATCGCGATCTCCGCGGCTGGCGCGTTCCGCACCGACGACGCGGGCAAGACCTGGCGTCCGATCAACCGCGGCCTCCATTCGCTCTATATTCCGAATCCGACGGCCGAGGTCGGCCACTGCGTGCACCGCATCGCGCTCAACCCGTCCCGTCCAAACGTGCTGTTCATGCAAAAACACTGGGACGTCATGCGGAGCGACGACGGCGGCGAGTCGTGGCGCGAGGTGAGCGGCAACCTCCCGACCGACTTCGGCTTTCCCATCGACGTCCACGCGCACGAGCCCGACACGGTCTTCGTGGTGCCGATCAAGAGCGACTCGGAGCACTTCCCGCCGGACGGCAAGCTCCGCGTCTATCGCAGCCGCAGCGGCGGCAACGAATGGGAGCCGATGACCAAAGGCCTGCCGCAGCGCGACTGCTACGTTAATGTGCTGCGCGACGCGATGTCGGTCGATTCGCTCGATCCGTGCGGCGTGTACTTTGGCACCACCGGCGGCCAGGTCTATGGGTCGGCCGACGGCGGCGAAAGCTGGACGGCGATCGTGCGCGACCTGCCGGCTGTGGTGTCGGTCGAGGCGCAGGCGCTGGCATGATCCGGGTCGTTCTACCCGCCCACCTGCGGAAACTCGCGCAGGTCGAAGGCGAGGTCAAGCTCGAGGTCGCGGGGCCGATTACGCAGGGGACGGTGCTCGACGCGCTCGAAGCGCGCTATCCGATGCTCCGCGGCACGATCCGCGACCACGCGACGCACAAGCGCCGCCCGTTCGTGAGATTCTTCGCCTGCGAGCAGGACCTCTCGCATGAATCGCCGGACGCGCCGCTTCCGGAAGCGGTGGCGACCGGCAAAGAGGCCTTCATGATCGTCGGCGCGATCGCGGGTGGATAAACCGGCTCTTCGTTATTGCTGGTGGGGAGGAAGCAGATGAATATCGCGCTGTGGATCGTTCAGGGGCTGCTCGCGGTGCTTTTTTTATATGCCGGCGGCATGAAGCTCGTCGTGCCGATCGAGGAGATGGCCAAGCAGATCGGCCTGGCCGGGTGGTTTCTGCGCTTCACCGGGGTCGTCGAGGTGCTCGGCGCGCTGGGCCTCATCCTGCCGGGTCTGTTAGGCATACGGACGGGCCTCACGCCGCTCGCCGCGGCAGGGCTGGTGATCGTCATGATCGGCGCGACGATCGTCACCATCTCGATCGGCGGCGGCACGCTGGTGCTCATCCCGCTCGGCACCGGCATCCTCGTAGCGTTCGTCGCCTACGGCCGCTCGCGGCTCGCGCCGCTACGCGACCGTCACGCTCGATAATCAGATAAACAACGACAAGCATCACAAAAAAAGCGCCGCGGACGGCCGCGGCGCTTTTTGATTTCTAACGGTTCGCTTTTACGATCAGTCGAAGAACCAGCTCATGCCCGCGTGCACCTGGTGATAGAACTCCTTCGCCTTGGTGACGGCGATCTGGACGCCGAAGCGCAGCGTCATTTCTTCGATGGGCATGATATTGATGCCAGGGGTCAGATAGACCTGGGTCCTTCTGTACAGCCCCTCGTCCTCGCCGCCCTTGGTCAACGTGACGGTATTCACTTCGAGCAGCGCGGCAAACAGCTTGCACAGCTCGTAGCCGACGGCCATATCGGCCTTGACCGCGCGCTCCTTCTCGTCTTCATGGCGCGCGTTGAGCTTGCCCCATTCGTGCCCGACTGACCCGACGAGATTCACCCGGCCGAACTTGACGCCTCCCGACGCATAGGGCTCGACGCCCCACTCTCCGCCGAGGCCGCGATGCTTGGAGCCGGTCGGCGCGTCGACCTCGAAGCCGAGGACGACCTGCGCCTGGTGCGGGATCGATTTGAAGACGAGAAAGCGGTTCTCGATGCCGAGGTCGCCGAAACCGCCGCGAGTGCTGCCGCCGCGATCGTGCACGACGACCGCGGGTACTTCGAGCACCGCTTCCCAGAACGGCAACAGGCGAAATCCGCCCTCGGCGACAAACTCGGTCTCCTGGCCGTCGCGGCTCTTCAGATGGCGGATCTTGAATTCCGCCTCGTTTTCGACGATCGGCCGGCGCGTGACCAGTGGATAAATAAACTCGACGTATTTTTCCTCTTCAGCCGCCCAGAGCCGAGCCGAGGAAAGAATCAACAAACCCAAAACCGCAATCGATAAATTGCGCATGTAAAACCTCCCGGTGTGAACTGTATTTCAATGCCCAACGGTTAATTCGCGCGAAAATAATTTAAGCCGCGTCTTGTGTCAAAACATTTTACAACCTGCGCCGGCCGGGCCGCTCATGCTCAACGGTGTTTGCTTCGTTACTCAATCTTCCCCTCCCGGTCATCTTAACTTAACCGCTCGCGTACATTCTCGGTGCGTTTTAAAAAATATTCCGGGAGGATGTATGAGAAGAAAAATCACACGCGCGCGCTCGCTGCGGGCGTTGCGGACGTCCTCGCCTATCGCCCGAGGCCGCTTAGGGGCTGGTGTTTTCTACGCCGAGGATTTTCTGCTAATGAAATTCGATGTCCGACGAGGTGCGGCAACTACCGCTAAGCGACGGGCGCCGGCTGGCTTATTCCGAATACGGCGCCCCCGCCGGAAAACCGGTCTTCTATTTTCACGGCTGGCCCGGGTCGAGGCTGGAAGCGAAACTCGCCGAGCCGACGGCGCGGCGATACAACGCGCGGCTTATCGCGGTCGACCGGCCCGGCTTCGGCATCTCCGATTTCAAAAAGAACCGTACCCTGCTCGATTGGCCCGTCGACGTTTCTGAACTCGCCGATGCGCTCGCTTTAGATCGCTTCGCCGTCGCCGGCGTCTCGGGCGGTGGGCCGTACGCCTTGGCTTGCGCGCAAAGCATTCCGGAGCGGCTCACCTCCGTTGCCGTCGTCTGCGGTCTGGGACCGATGGAGCTCCCGGATGTGCGCGCGGGCATGTCGCCGCTCGCGCGCAGGACTTTTTATCTCTGCCGCACGGCGCCCTGGCTCCTGCGTATGATCTTCGCCCGGACGGCGCGCAGGCTCAGGCGCGATTTCGATTGGTACCTGGCGCATATCTCCGACGCGCTCCCTGCGGCTGACAAAGAGGCGCTGTTCGGCACGGAGCTAAAAGACATCATCGTTCGCAGCACGCTGGAGGCCGTGCGCTTCGGCACGCGCGGCTCGGCGTGGGAGGGGAAGATTTACGCGTCGCCATGGCCGTTTCGTCTCGAGGAGATATCGAAAGAGGTTCATTTATGGCACGGTGAACAGGATGCGACCGTGCCGCTTTCGATGGGACGGCACGTGGCGCAAACGCTTTCCAAATGTCGCCCGCGTTTCTATCCCAACGAGGGGCATTTCTCTCTCATAACCAATCACATGGCGGAGTTCTTCGAGGTTCTCACCGCATAGGAATTGCTGCTGCTTGCAACCGGTACCTTGGGTTAGATAATCTCGGTACGTCAACCCGCAGCGCGGCGAAAAACCGCCGGCGCAGAATCGCCGCACGAGGCAGCGAGATGAATTTGGATCTGACCAAGCAGGCCGCCGGCGAAGCATGGCGGTCTACACCAAACGCTTGAAGCCGCCGGACGCGAAGATCATCGAGGCGACCTACGACTACTTCGCGCCCAGGTTCTCGTTTCCGCCGCGCATCGAGCGCGACGGCATCCGCAACGCCCTTGAGCTCGTCGGCGACCGCGACCGCGAGGCGAAGCGCGACATCAACGTCGAGCAATTCATCGACGAAAGCCTGATCGACGAGCTGGAGCGGGAAGCATTTTTCAAAAAGCTCCGCTGACGGGGGAACGCGATGAGTCTAGACGAGCTGAAACGCGAGCCGGCCGCCCGCCGGCGCTTCCTGCTTCGCTGCCTGCCGGCATTGGCGCTCGCGGTCTGCTGCTACGCCGAGGCCCGCGGCCAGTCGGCGAATCTCGTCGAGGCGGCCAGGAAAGAAGGCAAGGTCGTCTGGTACGCCACGCTCAACATCAACGACAGCGGCGCGCTGCTCGCCCGCTTCGAGCAAAAATATCCGTTCATCAAAACCGAGCTGCTGCGCGCCGGTTCGGAGCAGCTCTTGAACCGCATTCTCACCGAAGACGGCGCGGGGCGCAGCGCGCTCGACCTGGTCAACATCACGACCGTCGACGCGCTGAAAAAGCGCGGCCTGTTGCAGCCGTATCGCTCGCCGGAGATGGCGGCCTATCCGCGCCAGTTCACGGATCCGGATGGATATTGGGCGACGATCTACAATCTCTATTACGTGATCGGCTACAACAGGAAAATGGTCCAGCCGAAGGACGCGCCGAAAAATTGGGAAGATTTTCTCGATCCCAAATGGAAAGGCAAGATCGGCATGGATCAGGAAGAATACGAATGGTACGCGGGAACGCTCAGCGCCTGGGGAAAAGAAAAGGCGCTCGCCTTCCACCGCGCCCTGGCGCGGCAGGCGATCCACTGGAACCGCGGTCATACGATGGTTGCGCAGCTGATGGCCGCCGGCGAGTTTCCGCTGGGTATCGTCTACGCTCATCGCATCGAGTCGATGAAAAAGGCCGGCGCGCCGATCGACTGGGCGAAGACGACCGATCCGGTCTTCGTGGCGCTCGCGCCCGTCGCGGTGGCGGCGAAGGCGCGCAACCCCAACGCGGCGCGGCTGCTCATGGACTTCGTTCTATCGAAGGAAGGGCAGACGATCCTGCGCAACGCCAACCGGCTTCCCGGGCGTCTCGATGTCGAGCCGCTGGTGGCCGAGATGCACCCGTCGCGACTCAAGCTCTCCGTCATCGAGCCCGGCGTGGCCGAGGAGCTCAACCGTTACAGCAAGGAATTTCGCGAGATCTATTTTCGCTGAAACGCCCGGCGCGGATTGTTCGCGGGAATGAAGGAACACGTCGCGTCCCCCGAATCCGGGTCGGTTCTCCATGCCAGGCGATTTTTTGCGGTCCATGAATCATGCCAGCCGCTGACCGACGCGTGAACGATAAGACCCGATCGGCTTCCGCTGCGCTTCTCCGGAGCGACGCGGCCGTCTGCCTCGGCATTTTTTTGCTCGCCTTCGCGCTCCGGCTCGCCGTTCTGTTGCAGCTCGAGTCGATGCCGCTGTTTTACAATCTGATGGGCGACCCGCGCGGCTACGACGACTGGGCGCGGACCATCGCCGCGGGCGACTGGCTGGGCCATGAAGTTTTCTATCAAGCGCCGCTCTACCCTTATTTTCTCGCCGCGCTCCGGGCGCTCTTCGGCGCTGACCTGTGGTCCGTTCGGGTCGTGCAAATCGCCATCGGCGCCGCCACGTGCAGCCTGCTCTATCTGGCCGGGAAGAGTTTTTTTTCGCGCGCCGCGGGGCTCGCCGCCGGCGTGCTTCTGGCGCTCTATGCCCCGGCGATATTTTTTTCCGCGGTCGTGGATAAAACCGCGCTCGATCCCTTCCTCGTCGTCCTGCTGTTGATTTTTCTCGGCCCGGGCGAGGACCGATTGGGGGCGGTTAAATGGCCGGCCGCCGGCATCGTTCTCGGCCTGCTCGGGCTTTCCCGGGAAAATGCGCTCATATGGGTTTTCGTCATCGCGCCGTGGATCTGGTTCCCCCTTGCGCCCGTTCCCAGCCCGGTCCGCCTCAGAGCCGCCGGCCTTTTCATCCTGGGTCTGGCCCTGATCCTCGTCCCGGTCGGGCTCCGGAATTTCACAGTCGGCGGCGAGTTCACATTGACCACCGCCCAACTCGGCCCCAATCTTTTCATCGGCAACAACCCCTCGGCCGATGGAACCTATGATTCGATCCGGACCGCGACGCAGGAAAAACAGTTCGAGCAGCCCGAGGCGACCAGGCTGGCGGAAGAGGCGACCGGACGAGCCCTTTCGCCGCGCGAGGTGTCGAGCTACTGGACCGGCCGCGCGTTGGATTACATCCGCTCCGAGCCGGGCGACTGGCTGCGACTCATGGGAAAGAAGTGGCTCATGGTGTGGAATGTGCGGGAGGTCGACGACTCGGACGATTTTTATCTCTATCAGAAATGGTCGCGGCTGTTGACCCTGCTCGCCGCGGTCGGCAATTTCGGCCTTCTCGTTCCGCTCGCTTGCTTGGGTTGTCTGCTCACGTGGAAGCGATGGCGGAGCCTCTGGGTACTCTATGCGATGCTGGGGAGCTTTGCTTTCAGCGTCGCCTTATTTTATGTGTTCGCCCGCTATCGATTTCCGTTGGTTCCGTTGCTAGCTCTATTCGCCGGGACGGCGATCGTAGAAGTTTTCGGCTTATGGAAGGAGCGCCGCCGGCAGGCTCTGCCCGTCTATGCCGGTGCTTTCGCCGTGCTCGCGATAAGCTTCCTTATCGTGCACCGGCCGGTCGCCGGAAAACCGGAGCCGTCGGCCGGCGCTTATAATACTTTGGCCGCCGCGTACGGCGAGCAGGGAAAGACCGACGAAGGCATCGCGAGCGCCGAGCAGGCGCTCAAATTGGATCCGTCGTACGGGACGGCGCATTACAACCTGGCCAATCTGCTCGTCATCAAAGGCAGCCTGGCCGAGGCGGAGGAGCACTACCGGGAGGCGATCCGGCTCCATCCTCGTTTTATGCTGGCGCATCGCAATTTCGGCGACCTCTTGATGATGAAGCGACAGCCGGCCCGCGCCGCCGAGGAATATGCCGCGGCGCTGAAGCTCGATCCCGGTCAGAGCGACGTCCATCTCACTTTGGGCCGAATCTTCATCGCGGAAGGCCGTCTCGACGAGGCCGCGGAACATTTTCGCGCGGCCGTGAAGCTCGAGCCCGATCTTGCCGAAGCGCACGAGAGCTTGGGCCGCATCCTGCTGCGGCAAGGCAAAAAAGAAGAAGCCGAGCTGCATTACCGCGAGGCGGTGCGCATCATGAAAGGGGCCGCGCCGTGAGCGAAGAATGTATCCTCCCTTCGCCCCGGAGATTCAGTCTCGTGGAGGAGCAACCGCGAGCCGCCTAAATAATCAGCCGCCGTTGCCCCAATCCGCGAGCGCGGTGGTGAGCTTGGTGTTTTCCGAGTAGTCGACCGGGCAGGTGATGACCGAGACAGTGTCGGAAGCCAGTGCTTCGCGCAGAACCGGCAGGAGCTGATCGGTGGCGCTGATGCGGTAACCTTTCGCGCCGAAGCTCTCGGCGTGCTTGACGAAATCGGGGTTATTGAAACTGACGTGAGATGACCGCCCCAATTCGAGCTCCATTTTCCATTTGATCAATCCGTAAGTCCCGTCTTCCCAGATCAGAACGACGAAAGGGATCTTTTCCCGCAGCGCCGTCTCGATTTCCTGCGAACTCATCATGTAGGCGCCGTCGCCGACCACAGCGAGCACCTTGCGCTGCGGGAACGCGAGCTTCGCCGCCAGCGCTCCGGGAATCGCGAACGCCATGCTGGCGAGGCCGTTCGAGATCAAGCAGGTGTTCGGCTTGTATGTCGGATAGAGGCGCGCCATCCACATTTTGACCGCTCCCGTATCGGCCAGGACAATGTCTTCCCGGCTCATTGCGGCGCGAATATCCGCCACGAGACGCTGCGGTTTTACAGGATACGACTCGTCCTTCTTGCCTTCCGCGATCTCCCGCTCGTGCAAATGCCGAACGTCGAAATCCTGGACGGGAATGTCGTACTTGCGCGCCACGGCGGCGCTCAGCGCATCGAGCGCCGAAGGGATGTGTCCCTCGATGCCGACGGCGATCGGGTAATGGGCATCGACTTCGGCCGGTATCCGGTGGATGTGAATGATTTTCTTATCCGCGCGCGGGTTGATGCGCTGGGGCGAGAATTCCTGCAGATCGTAGCCGACCGTGATGATGACATCCGCCTGCTCGAACGCGAAATTTTGATAGTCGCGCACCATGAAGCCCACGACGCCGAGCGCGTTCGGATGATCGTCGGCGATGAGACCTTTACCCATAAAGGTCGTGGCGACGGGTACGCCGAGCGCCTCGGCGAACCGCCTGATCGCGTCAGCGGCTTTTCCGCGCACAGCGCCGTATCCCGCGAGGACGACCGGATTATGCGCGGCTTTGAGCAGCGCAGCGGCGCGCGCGATTTGAGAAGGAGAGGGCGCGTCGTCGTGCACGACATTGACTTCCAGCGGCCGCACGCCTGCCGGAGCCGGCGCCGCTTCGATATCTTCCGGGATCGCCAGATACACCGCGCCGGGCCGCTCCGACTGAGCTTTTTTGAACGCCTTCCGTATAAGTTCGGCAGTGGACGCGGGCGTCAGCAGCATATCCGACCATTTGGTTGCCGGCCTGAAGATGCTTACAAGATCGAGGCTTTGGTGCGACTCCTTGTGCAGCCGCTTGACTCCGGCTTGCGCCGAAATGGCGACCAGCGGGTCGGAATTGAGATGACCGTCCGCCACGCCGAGCAGGAGATTGATCGCGCCCGGTCCGAGCGTCGCGAGACAGACGCCCGCTTTACCCGTAAGACGGCCGTAGATCTCGGCCATAAATGCGGCGCCTTGCTCGCTGCGGACGAGAATGAATCTAATCGAAGACCGGCTGACCGCATCGACGATTCGGATGTTCTCCTCGCCGGGAAGGCCGAACACGTATTCGACCTGCTCGTTCTCTAAACATTCAACCAGCAGTTGCGCGACCGTTTTGTCTGTCTCCATCTTACCTCACCGCTATAGTTAACGCGCCGAATATAAAAACAAGGATTGTGCCATGCGAAAAGTATCTAAAAACATTAGAGAATACACTATACAAGATAAAACCATCTGACGGATTATCGGCACGCGCCGAAATGTGGGCGTGGTTGCATCGGCTCGGCGACCAGACCGCGGGCCTGACGAACAGTCGCGGTATGCAGGGAATTCCGACTGGCTTGCCCGTTTGAGGGCTTATATCCTCACTCGGTCTCACCATGCAGGTATTCGACAAGTAGGATCCGCTTGAAACCCGACTCGAGATCGCCTCAGCTCCCGGTTTTGGGTTCTGCGGTTGCGCGCTAACTAAATTGTAGAAATTTTTACAGGAAGAAGTGGTCGGGGCGACTGGATTTGAACCAGCGACTTCACGGTCCCGAACCGTGCGCTCTACCAAGCTGAGCCACGCCCCGACGGGATTAATCTGACACGTGCGGAAACAATAATCAATCGACTCGAAGGACGCTTATTCGCCCACCGCGCTATGCATTTTCTTTATCGTCGCGCCGTAGTCCGGGGTCTTGAAGATCCCCGAGCCGGACACGATCACCTCGGCGCCGGCTTTGACGGCGATGGCGATGTTATCCGCCTTGATGCCGCCGTCGGCCTCGATCAAAACCGGGAGCTTGCGCGCGGCGATAAGCTTTTTCGCCTGCTCTATTTTCGGCAGCACGTCGGCGATGAACGCCTGGCCGGCGAAGCCGGGAAAGACCGTCATCATCAGTATCATGTCGATGTGATCCAGCAACGGCTCGACTTTTTCGAGCGGGACGTCGGGATTGACGGCGATCGACGCCTTCGCCCCCAAGTCGCGGATCATTTTTAGCGTCTTTATAGGATCGGGACAGGTATCCGGGTGGACCGAGACCCAGTCGGCGCCCGCCTTGATGAACTCGGGACCGTATTTGTCCGGGTCGGTGATCATCAGGTGCACGTCGAGCGGCAGCCGCGTCACCTTGCGCACCGATTCGACGACAACCGGACCGATCGTGATATTCGGCACGAAGTGACCGTCCATGATGTCGACGTGGAGCCAATCGGCGCCGCCGCGCTCGACCGCGTGGATCTCCTCGCCCAAGCGGGCGAAGTCCGCGGACAATATCGATGGGGCGATCTTCATCGTCTCAAGCTCGCTTTCTCATCCGCGCGGCGAAAAATCCGTCCGTATCGTCGCGGTGCGGCAGCGCCATGAAATAATTTCCCCGGACCATCGTGCGCGCTTCTTCCGGCAAGAACGCCGCGGCGTTTTCTAAAATATACTCTTCATGACCCCGCAAAAAATTTTCCACGACTTCCTCGTTCTCTTCTCTGGTGAGCGTACAGGTGGAATAGACCATTGTACCGCCGGGTTTCAAGCGCGCGGCGACGCGGTCGAGAATCGTCTTCTGCAATCGGCCGAGGCGCTCGACATCCGCCTCTTGCTTCAGCCATCTCGCCTCGGGATGCGAGCGCAGCGTGCCCATGCCGGTGCAAGGGAGGTCCGCCAGGATTCGATCGTAGGGCAAAGCGAGCTCTCCCGTCAACTCGCCGGCGGCGTCGGCGACGAGCGGACGAATCGATCGCAGTCCGAGACGGTGCACATTTTCTTTAATGCGCCGAATGCCGCGGTTAGAAATGTCGGTCGCGACGACCTCGCCGCGGTCGTCCATCAGCTCTGCGATGTGCGTCGCCTTGCCGCCCGGCGCTGCGCTCGCGTCCCAGACGCGCTCGCCGGGCCGCGCGCCCAACAAATAACCGACGAGCTGCGAAGCCTCGCTCTGGACGAAAAATAATCCTTCGGCAAAGCCCGGGAGCCGCTCGACCGCGGCGGCGGCGCGAAGCTGAATCGCTTCGGGCGCGTGCGGCGCGCGCGCCGCGTCGATGCCCGCGGCTTGCAGCTTCTCGAGCAAGTTATCCCGTTCGATCTTGAGGCGGTTCGCGCGGAGCACGAGCGGCGCCTCCTCGTTGTTTGCCCTGAGCAGCGCTTCGGTTTCGCCGGCGCCGAAATAATCCAGCCATTTTTTAACGAGCCACTCTGGATGCGACCAGGCGACGGCGAGCCTGCGGACCGTGTCGCCGCCGCCGTCGACGGTCGCGAGTTGCTCCCTTTCGCGCAAACAGCGGCGCGCGATCGCATTGACGAGCCCGGCCGCGCCTTTGCCGCCGTAGCGCTTCGCGATTTCGACCCCTTCGTTGACGGCGGCGTAAGCGGGCACCTTGTCGAGAAAAAGCATTTGATACAACGTCACGCGGAGCAGATTCTTGAGATAGCCGTCCATCTTTTCCAGCGGCTCGCGCGTCAATCGGCCCAGCATCCAGTCGATTTTGCCGCGCCAGCGCAGCGTGCCGTAAACGATTTGAGTTAACAGCGCGCGGTCGGACGGCGCCAATGCAGTCGTTTTTAGCGCGCTGTCGAGGAGAATGTCGGCGAAGGCCTTGCGCGCCTCGACGCCGTGGAGAATCTCCACCGCCAGCGCACGGCTCGTTTCAGGCGGCGCCGAGGAGCGCGCCTTTTTCGATGCGGGCGCCATTGAGAAACTCCGACGCGCTCACGCGCTTGCGATTCTCGAGCTGGACTTCTTCGAGGCCGAGCACCCCTTCGCCCGTGGCGACGCAGAAGCCGCCGCGATCGGCGCGCAGGATCTCGCCGGGCGCGCCTTTCTGATCCGCTTCGATCCTGGCGCGATGGATTTTCAAAATCTGACCGTTTACATGCGTGTAGGCCGTCGGCCACGGATTAAAGCCGCGCACGCGCCGCTCGATCGCCGCCGCCGGCAAGTGCCAATCGATGAGGCCGTCTTCTTTTTTGAGCATCGGCGCAAGGGTCGCCGCGGACTCGTCTTGCGGCTTCGCCGTGATCGTTCCCGCTTCGATGCCGGCGAGCGTCTCCAGCAACAGCTCGGCGCCGAGCGGCGCGAGCCTGGTTTGCAGCGACGCCGTCGTCTCGTCGGGCGCTAACGGCAATTCGCGCTGGAGCAGGATCGGCCCGGCATCCATTTTCTCCACCAGGTGCATCGTGGTGACGCCGCTTTTCGCTTCGCCGTTGATCACCGCCCAGGCAACCGGCGCCGCGCCGCGGTATTTAGGCAGCAGCGAGTAGTGCACGTTGAGACAGCCATGCGGCGCGAGCTCGAGAATCTGGCGCGGGAGAATGCGACCGTAGGCGACGACTACGATAATTTCCGGCGCCCAGGTGCCGAGCGCGGCGAGAAAAGCCGGATCGCGGACCTTCTCCGGAGCGAGGACGGCTATATCGCGACTCTCCGCGATTCTCTGCACGGGCGAAGCGATCGGCTTCTGCCCTCTACCGGCCGGCCGTTCGGGTTGAGTAACGACGCCGGCGACTTGATGGCGCGACTCTAAGAGGCGCTCCAGAGAGATCGCGGCGACAACGGGCGTCCCCATGAAAACGATACGCATGGGAGTCTAGGGTGAAAATGAAAACGGTATTCAGGCCCGCCGTGCGGCGGCTTTATATCATGACCCGCGGGTTTTCCGGCAGCGGCTTGTCGCTGCGCAGAAGCTTTTTGAGCCGCCGCGAATAGAGGTCGCGCTTCAAGCGGCTCACGCGGTCGAGGATGAGCTTGCCGTCGAGATGGTCGATCTCATGCTGCAGCGCGACGGCGAGAAGCCCTTCGGCGTCGATCGTGATCTCCTTCTCGTCCACGCCGATCGCGGTGAGGCGGATGCGCGCCGCCCTTTTCACCTCCACGGTGAAGTCCACGACGCTCAGGCACCCCTCTTCCCAGACGAGTTCGCCTTCGCTCCGGCGGATCTCCGGGTTAATCAGCTTCAGCAGGTTTTGGCCGGGGTTTTCATGGTCGGTGTCGAGCACGATGATGCGCCGCGAGACGCCGACCTGCGGGGCCGCGAGGCCGATTCCGGGCGCCGCGTACATCGTCTCGACCATATCCTCGATCAGTCGCACGTGTTCCGCGGTGACGTTCTTCACCGGCTGCGCGACCTTGGTAAGAATGGGATCGGGATACTTAAGGATTTCCAAAAGCGCCATCGCCGTCTTTTATTCATAACATATTGTACGGATCTACATCAATGTGAAGACGGACTCGGTTCGTGCGCGGTAAGCGCGCCTGAGCGCCTGCCGCCAGCGCGAGCAAGGGCGGAGCCTGCCTTCCCTTGAGAAGCATCTGCCAGCGGAAGCGGCCGCGGAGTTTCATAATCGGCGCCGGCGCCGGACCCAGCACCTCGATATCGGGATAGCTCGGCGCGTGCCGGCGGCATTCATCGCGCAGCCACTCGCCGAGAAGCTTGGCCTTGTCTTCGATTTCTCGCGCCTTCGGGCCTTCGAGGCGGAGATGAACCAGGCGGCTGAAGGGCGGATAATTGAGCGCGCGGCGAAACTCCACCTCCGCGGCGAAAAATCCCGTGTAGTCGTGCGTCAAGACATGGCGCAGCGCGTAGTGATCCGGATTGTAGGTCTGGACAATCACCCGGCCGGGATCGTTGCCGCGGCCCGCGCGGCCGGCCACCTGGCTCAGCAGTTGAAAAGTCCGCTCGGCGGCACGAAAATCCGGCAGGTTGAGCGAGAGATCGGCGAGAATCGCTCCGACCAGCGTCACCCCCGAGACATCGTGCCCCTTGGTGATCATCTGCGTCCCCATGAGGATGTCGATCTCGCCTCTTTCCCATTGCCGAATGATCCGCTCCTGCGAGCCGCGTCTGACCGTCGTGTCGCGGTCCATGCGCGCGCTGCGCGCCTCGGGAAAAAGCTCCGAGAGCTCCTGCTCGAGCTGCTCGGTGCCGAAGCCGACCGGCAGAAAGGCCGCTTGGTGGCAATGCGGGCACGCGTCCGGCGCCGCGCAGCGCCAGCCACAATGGTGGCAAAGCGCGATGCTCTCGCGCTTGTGAAAGGTGAGCGTGACGCTGCAATGGGCGCAGCGGAGCACGAAGCCGCAGAGCCGGCATTGAAGAAAATTGGCGAAGCCGCGCCGGTTTAAAAAGACGAGGCTCTGCCGGTTGCGCGCGAGATTTTCTCGCAGCGCCTCGATCAAGAGCGGCGAAAGCAGCGGGACTTTCGAGCGCTCGGCCGGCCGGCCGCCAGTCTCGCCGCTCCAGGCGTCGCGCAAGTCCACCGTCGTCACCTCCGGGAGCGGCCGGCGCTCGACCCGGTGCTTCAGCTCCAGCAGGGTGTAGCGGCCCCCCCGGCAGTTTTCATAACTCTCGATCGCCGGCGTCGCCGAACCTAAAATCACGGGACAGTCGAGAAATTTCGCGCGCACGACGGCGACGTCGCGGGCGTTGTAGCGGAGCCCCTCCTCTTGCTTGTATGAGGGATCGTGCTCTTCGTCGACGACGATGAGGCCGATCTCGGGCAACGGCGCGAAGATCGCCGAGCGCGCGCCGACGACCACGTCGACTTCGCCGCGTATGATGCGCCACCATTCTTCCCAATGCTCGCCGTGCGTCAGAGCGCTGTGCAGGACGCCGACGCGGCCGGGAAAGCGCGCCTGGAGCCGGTCGAGAAGCTGCGGCGTCAAAGAAATCTCGGGAACGAGGATGAGGCTCTGCTTGCCCGCCCGGCGCGCGCGTTCCATCGCGCGTAAATACACTTCGGTTTTGCCGCTGCCGGTGACTCCATATAGAAGGAAGGGCTTGAAACCGCCGGCGCCGAGGCTCTCCTCGATCGCCTCGCCGGCTCTTTGCTGCTCGTCGGTGAGTATAAGCTCTGATGCAGCCGGTGGCTCGGAGGTTGAGTCCTTCTTTTTCTTCCGCCGCCGGGCGCGTTCGCGGATTTCGAGTGCGCCGAGTCCCGCCAGGGCCTCGAGCGCGGGGTAGAAGCCGCCGCGCGGAAACTTGCGTGCCAGCGATCTCAGGGCGACGGGCGTTTTGCTGCGGCGGAGCTCGTCGAGGATCTTGCGCCCGAGCCCCTCGACGGCGAATTCGCCGGCCTTGGCGGCCACCACGCGGCGGCTCTCGCTCCGAAGATGGGACGGCATCATCGCCGTCACGACCTCCCCGATCGAGCTGAGGTAATATTTGGCGATCCAGTGAGCGAGGCGGATCGACGCGGCATCCAGCACCGGCCGGTCGTCGGGAACCTCGACGATCGCCTTGAGGCGCTCGACTGGGCTGTCATCGGCGAAATCGGCGACGATGCCGGTGACCCGTCGCCGTCCGACCGGGACGACGACGCGCATGCCTATTTTTAATTGGAGATCCGCGGGGACTTCGTAGGTAAGCGGCTCTTTGAGAGGGGACGGGATAATGACCTCGGCAAACCTCCCGCGCCCTTTGTGCATTGCCGGTGTATTTACCTGCTCAAAAAGGGAAAAGCAATCAATCCATGGAGCGCCATTTTCCGACGACGCGATGACAAAAATTGTACATTTTCCGGATGTGCGTCGCTCGATCTCGCGGCCGTCGGGCGAAAAAGGCTTGTAAACGCTCGCGCCGAAGGTGTGGCGGGAGTTTGCATGTTTCTTGCTTATAAGAAATAAACACAATCGATCGCCGACATATAATTTTGCTTAATTATACTTAATTTAATTGACAAGGTAGCCGTAGTTGTTCCACAATGACGTGCCAAAACGCGAAGATTTTCGAAGGATAAGGTGGAATGCAACAGAACAACGTACGGAAGTATCGGGAAGCGAAGATGCTGAGCAAGGCGGAGCTTGCGCGGCTCGCGGGCATCTCCCCTCTGACCATCGACCGCATTGAAAAGGGCATGAGCTGTCGTATGGCGACAAAACGAAAAATCCTTCAGGCGCTCGGAGTCAAGCTCGCGCAGAAAAATCGCGTGTTCAGGCAGTAAATTATGCAGATGACCGAACTGTTGAAGAATTTCGATCTATCTTCGATCAACCCGTTTCGCCGCAACGAGGGATTCCTCGCGCTCGACATCGGGTCGAGCTCGATCAAAATGGTCGAAGTCGAGGTCGAAAAAAACGGCTACCGGCTGTTAAACATGGGCATCCAGGCCATCCCGGCGATGGCGATACAGAACAACATGGTCGCCGACAAGGACGTCGTCGTCAAAGCCATACGCAACCTGGTCAAGAATCACGGAGTCAAGTCGACGCAAGTCGTCGCGGCCGTCCCGGGGCGCGTCGCGATCATCAAGAAAATCCAGCTCGCGTCGCAGGGCGACGAAGAGCTCGACGCCAACGTCGAGTTCCAGGCGAGCCAGTTGATTCCCGATACGCTGGAAAACGTCAATCTCGACTACCAGGCGCTCGGTTATTCGGAGAACAGCGACAAAATCGACGTGCTCCTCGTCGCCGTGAAAAAAGACATCATCAACAGCTACACGCAGGCGATCAGGGAAGCCGAGCTCGAGCCCGCGATCGTCGATGTCGATTACTTCGCGATGGAGAATATGTTCGAGATCAACTACGAGACCGAGACCAGCGGCGTCGTCGGGCTCGTTCACATCGGCGCGCGCTATACGAGCATCAACGTTCTGAGGCACGGCATCTCCGCCTTCACCGGGGATCTTCCCGTCGGCGGGGAATCTTTTACCGAGGCGCTGGTCCACGCGCTGCAGCTTTCCTACGATCAGGCCGAGGCGATGAAGATCGGCGGCGGATCGGACGCGAAAAAACAAGCCGAAGTCGAGAAATTGCTGAAGCCCACTGCGGATTACCTCGCCGCGGAGATCAGCCGGACGCTCAGCCTCTACCGCGCCATGGCCGAAGAGGGCGGTATTCACAAGATTTACCTGAGCGGAGGCGGAGCGAAAACCCCGGGGTTGTCGCGCATCGTCGCGGACCGCCTCGGCGTCGAAGTCGAGCTGATCGATCCCTTTCGCGGCTTCACCGTTGCCAGAGGCATTAACGCCGACGATTTAGCGGAGTCCGCCGCTGCCCTCGCGGTCGGCGCAGGGCTCGCCGTGAGGAGGCCCGGAGACAAATGATCCGCATCAACCTGCTATCGACGCGCGAGATCGAAGCCGAGCAGGGCCGCCGGCAGGATATCATCGTCGCCGTGCTCGCCCTGGGCGGGACAGTCGCCCTTTGCCTCGCCGTTTTTCTCTTTCAATTTTTTCGCACGACGATGCTCCAGCGCCAGCTGGCCGGCCTGCGCAGCGAATTGACGGCGATGGAAGACGGAGCGAAAGAAGTCAATGAGCTGCAAGCGAAAAACACCGCGCTGAAGCAGAAACTTTCGGTCATCGAGAATTTGAGCAAGAAAAAGGTTGGACCGGTGCGGGTGATGGAAAGCCTCTCCGCCTCCGCTCCGGAGCGGCTGTGGGTGACCGAGTTTAAAGAAGCCTCGGGCAGTCTGACGGTTTCAGGCATGGCGATCGACAATCAGACCATCGCGGATTTTTTAAAGGCGCTGCAGGCCTCCCAGTATTTCAAGGACGTCGAGCTGGTCGAAACCGTACAGACGCAGCAGGACAAGGTCGCGTTCAAGAAATTCGCGGTCAAGTCGCGGCTGCTCTATCAGCCTCAGCTTGAGGGCGAGACGAAAATGATCCCGCAGAAGGCCGCCGAGACCAAGGGAGTCGCTAAACCGTGAACGAATTATTCGAACGTCTTGCCGCGCTGCCGCGGCAGAAGAAAATTGCGGTGCTCGCCGGGGCGATCCTCCTTCTGCTCACGGTCGACTATCTTTACCTCTTCTCGACCCTCGCGACGGAGATCGGCGAGTTGGAGCAGAAGGTCGACGCGGCGAAGACCGATCGCGATAGAAAAAAGGCTCTGGTGGCGAATCTCCCCCAGCTGCGCGCGCTCAAGGTGGAACTCGAGGGACGATATAAGGAGGCGATCGCGCAGCTTCCCGATCAGAAAGAGATTCCCGACCTGTTGATGAATATTTCGAATAAAGCGCGCGAGTCGGGTCTCGATATCCTGTCGTTCCGTCCAAAGGTGGAAAACCCGCAGGAGTTTTACGCCGAAATTCCCGTCGACGTGACGGTGCGCGGAGGCTTCCACAGCCTCGTCAGTTTCTTCGATGAGGTCGGGCGGCTCAACCGCCTGGTCAACATCAACAACATCGAAATGAAGAACGCCAAGCCGAACGACGATCAGGCCATTGTCGACACCACGGCGCTCGTGACCACGTTCCGTTTTCTCACGGACGCGGAGCGGGCCAAGATCGCTGCGGAAAAAGCGGCCAAGGAAAAGGCGAAGAAGTAGCCATGAAAGTCGCGTCACTGTTATTTATCGCGGTTTTGGTCTTCGCGACGGCGGGATTTTCTGAGGACGAGAAATCGCTGCCGTCGCAGAAGACCAAAGAGGCGGTGGACCGCTTCAACGACGCCCCCGCCGCGGTGGGAAAAAAGATCGAGGCGCTGAAGGAGACCATCCGGGACAGGCTCACCAAGGGCACCGCACAGCCAGCGGCGCCCGCCGAGGATCCGCTCGCGCTGCCGAAAAAATCGGAGCAGACGGAAACGCCGCATTATTCTCCGCTCGGCAAGCGCGATCCGTTCCAGGCGCCGATGAAGTCGCAGGCCAAAAGGCGTCCGCGCGAGAATCTGTCG
>Ga0075425_100001113_pt1 | contig 25935 bp, 26 predicted proteins | sample SoiMethybrSBSTD4_FD_75300 | JGI IMG/M metagenome (GOLD analysis project Ga0075425, IMG submission 75300) | Bulk soil microbial communities from a Populus tree surrounding site in Tennessee, USA - Soil MetaG P. TD hybrid SBSTD4 | ecosystem: Environmental > Terrestrial > Soil > Tree plantation...
GCCGTGAATCACGACGCTGCGTTTGCCTCGGCCGCCAACTTGTTAGGACCCGTGTCGAGCCGCGTCGGCGGCTCTTGCCAGCCGGTTGAGGACGGCGAAGAACTCGGGCGATTGTCCGATGAAGAGCCCATCGTTGGTGAAGGCCTTGACTGTGCCCATCGCGGCGCCGTCGGTCTCGGTGGGGCGGATGATTGAGACAACCGGGAATTTGCGGTCGAGGAAGACCGTCGGCTCAGGCATGATCAGGTTCGTCTGGGTCAGCTCGCCGTCGGCGTTGAGGTCGGGGAACGTAAGTCCGGTGGTGGGGTCGGTAAGGGGCGGCGCGTTACCGGCCTTGTCCTGCCACGTTTGGAAGTGCATGATCTCAGAGCCGCCGATGCTAAGCAGGATCCGCAGCACCTCGCGGTGGGTGACCCGCTGTGCGAGCGCGGCGTAGAGGCTGGTACCGCCTTGCTCGATCCAGGCGAAGTGGAAGCCGGCGGTGTTCGCGATCGCCTGCAGGTGCTTCTTGGGATGGAGATCAGCGTCGGAGCGCGGGATCGCCGGGTGCTGGCCGACGGCGAGGTCGGGAACGGCCTGCGGGAGCGTATCGCCGAGGTCGGTGTTCTGGGAGTCGCTTCGGTAGCGCGTCCAGAAGCTGGTGTTGATCGTCAGCTGCATCAGGTTGGTCAGCCGTCCGATCTGCTGCGCACCGGTCGCCTTGCTGCTGGGCAGGGTGCGGAACCTGTCGAGGTTCACGGTTTCCGCGCCGTGCGCCTTCAGGTAGGCGTTGATGAATGTGAAGTGGCTGATCTCGTCGTCGGTGTTGTCGTGGATGTACTGATCCATATCCTCATCCAGCACCGCGACCGCCTCGGTGTACGCCGGGTTCCCGCTCCCGCCTGGAACTTCGCTGTCCTGGATGCCGGCCAGCTCGTTGTACTGCTGCCACATATCGGTCTCGAGGATCTCAGCCGCAGCTAGGAAGCGGAGAATGGCGGCGTCGCCTTTCGTGAGACCGCCACTCGCACCTGCTGCGGCAGTGTCAGCCAACATCCCCGCTCCGACGGCTCCCGCTCCGACCGCAGCACCCTTGAGCAAGAACGATCGCCGATTGGATGATTCTGCTGTGAGTCCCATGACCCCTCCCCTTTGCCAACGGATACAGACACCGCCTGATACGCAGCGCCCGTCACGCGTGGTTTCCTCAACGGTGAGCTCGATCACATTCACGCGGGAGGCCACGCGTCGGCTCTCTCTGGTGAGGGGCGGTGCTTGGCGTAGACTCGATGCGTGAGAGGGGGCGCGCTCGGCTTCACGCGCTCCGCGTCACCGAGTACGAGTACCCGAAGGAGAGCGGCAACATCCTCCGCTGCAACGACTGGCGTCTCGACTTGTTCGCAGACGGCTTGCGCGGCGCGGGCTGAGCGAGCCGGGCACAGCGTCACGTCTTGACGTCTCCACCGAGCAGGGAACGCGGGATCCAAGCCATTCTGCATCGTCCTGGACGTGCTACCCCGACGAGCTCTTAGGCCGACGCGACGACCTCTCGTACCTCGACGCTATCGAGCTTGACGTCGCCGGGCGCACTTGCCGCCACCGCGCTTATGCGATCGCCGGCCGCACGTGCGTTCTCCGCCGAGTCAACGACCGATTGCACCCGTCCCGGAACCGCGCCGGCGGTTACCCCGAGCTCGCCTCCTCGAGCGCCCGCCGGGTGAGCACGCGGGCCAGATGCCTGCGGTAGTCCGCGGACCCGGCGGAGTCGGCGGGCGGGTCGAGACCCTCGGCGGCGAGTTCCGCCGCCTCCGCCGCGTTCCCGCCCGAGAACGCACGCTCGGCGGCGTCGGCGCGCACCGGGGCCGGGCCGACGCCCGTGAGCGCGATCCGGGCGGAGCTCCCGTCCACCACGGCCGCGACGCCGACGATCGCCCAGTCCTGAGACCGGCGGTTGAACTTGACGTACGCCCCCTTCGGTGCCTTGGGCACGCGCACGCCGGTCAGGATCTCGTCCGGGCGCAGCGACGTCGTCAGTAAGCCGAGGAACAGGTCGGTAGCGGCGATGGTGCGCATCCCGTCCGGGCCCTCGGCCGACACCTCGCCGTCGAGGGCGAGCAGCACGGTTGGCAGGTCGCCGTGAGGATCGGCCTGTGCCAGCGAACCGCCGATCGTGCCGCGGTTGCGCACCTGCAGGTCGCCGATGCTCGCGGCCGCCTGCGCCAGGACGGGGCAGGCGGAGCGCACGAGGTCCGACTCCGCCACGTCGACGTGGCGGGTGAGCGCGCCGATCACGATGTGCGAGCCCATGTCGGAGATGCCGCGCAGGCTGGAGATGCCGCCGATGTCGATCAGCGTCTCCGGCGCCGCCAGCCGCAGCTTCATCATCGGCAAGAGCGAGTGCCCGCCGGCGATGACGCGAGCGCCGTCGCCGTGCCTGCGCAGGAGGCCGACCGCGTCGGCCACGGACGCGGGCCGCTCGTATGCGAATGCGCGCGGGATCATGCCGCGCCTCCCTTCTGGATCGCGTTCCAGACCGTCTCCGGCTGGAGCGGCATGTCGAGGTCGCGGACGCCGAGCGCGTCGCACACGGCGCTCACGACCGCCGGCGAGGCCGCGATCGTGCCCGCCTCGCCGATCCCCTTCACCCCCAGCGGGTTCGTCGGTGAGGGCGTGACGGTGCGGTGCGTCTCGATGTGAGGGACGTCGGCGGCCGACGGGATCAGGTAGTCGACCAGCGTTCCGGTCACGAGCTGGCCGCCCGAGTCGTACTCGGCGATCTCGTAGAGGGCCTGGCCGATCCCGTGCACGACGCCGCCGTGCACCTGTCCAGCGACGATCATCGGGTTGATCACGTTGCCGCAGTCGTCCACGGCGATGTAGCCCGTGATCTCGACCTTCCCGGTCTCGCGATCGACCTCGACCTCGCATCCGTGCGCGCCGAACGGGAACACGCAATTGGGCGGGTCGAAGAAGACCGTCTCGTCCAGGCCGGGCGTCACGCCCTCGGGCATCCCGAAGGCCTGCCAGGCGCGGAAGGCCACCTCCTGAATGGTCGTGCGCTTGTCCGGGCTGCCCTTGACCGCGAACGCGCCGCCCTCGAAGTCCAGGTCGTCGGGCGATGCCTCGAGCATCTGGGCGGCAACCAGCCGGGCCTTGTCGCGGACCTTGCTCGCGGCGAGGTGCACCGCCGTGCCGCCGACCGCCACGCTGCGGCTGCCGTACGTGCCGAGCCCGTAGGGGGCGAACGCCGTGTCGCCGTGGATCACCTCGATGTCGTCGAACGGCACGCCGAGCTCGGTCTCGACGATCTGCGACCAGGAGGTCGCGTGCCCCTGTCCATGCGGCGACGTGCCGGTTATGACCGTGATCTTGCCGGTCGGGTGCATCCGCACGGTGGAGCTCTCCCACCCGCCCGGCGTCAGCCCGAGCGCGTTGCGGGCGACGTCCGACGGGACGAACCCGCACACCTCGACCCACGTGGAGAGGCCGCGGCCGAGCAGCTTGCCGCGCGCGGCCGCCTCCGTCCGCCGCCGCTCAAACGTCTCCTTGTCGTCGGAGAGTTCGAGCAGCCTGTCGAGTGTCTTGGCGTAGTCGCCGGAGTCGTACATGAGGCCGATCGCGGTCGTGAACGGAAACTCGACCGGGAAGTTGCGTCTGCGCACCTCGGTGCGGCTCATGCCGAGCTCCCGCGCGAGGATGTCCATCATCCGCTCGATCGCGTGGGTGGCCTCCGGACGGCCGGCGCCGCGAAGGGCGTCGGTCGGCACCGTGTTCGTGTAGACGTTCGTCACCTTGACGTCGACCTCGGGGATTGCGTACGCACCGGGAGACATCAGGAACGTCAACTGCGAGATCAGCGGCGTCAGCATCTGCAGGTATGAGCCGTAGTCCTGGACGTAGTGGGCGCGCATGCCGAGCACCTTCCCGTCCTTCGTCGCCGCGAGCTGCATGTGCGCGACCTGGGCGCGGCCGTGGCAGGTGGCGAGCATCGCCTCGGAGCGCTCCTCGATCCACTTCACGGGCGCGCCCACCTTGCGCGAGGCGGCCGCGGCGATGAACTCCTCGGCGTAGGCGTTCAGCTTCGAGCCAAAGCCACCGCCGACGTCGGGCGCGATCGCCCGCACCTTGGCCTCGCTCACCCCGCAGACGATCGCGAGGAACGTGCGCAGGAAGTGCGGCACCTGCGTCGAGCTGTAGACGACCAGGTCATCGTTCGCGGTGTTCCAGTCGGCGACCACGCCGCGGGTCTCGATCGGGACGTGGATCAGGCGCTGGTTCCGGATCGTGTGCTCGACCACCACCTCGGCCTTCGAGAACGCGTCGTCGACGCCGTCGGTCCTGTGCGTGAGCACGAGGGCCACGTTGGAGTCGAGCTCCTCGTGCACCTTCGGCGCGCCGTCGGCCAGGGCTGCCTCCACGTCAAGCGCCGCAGGCAGCTCCGCGTAGCTCACCTCGACGGCGTCAGCCGCGTCGCGGGCGGCGTAGCGGTCGCCGGCGATCACGACGGCAATCGGCTCGCCCACGTGGCGGACGCGGCCCTTCGCCAACGGCGGCCGCACCGGGTGCACCATGTCGCCGGTGGGGTTCGATGCGCACGGGACGCCGGCGGCGAACTCCAGGTCGTCTCCGGTCAGCACCGCCGTGACGCCCGGCATGGCCGCAGCGGCGGCCGTATCGATCCTGGTGATGTCGGCATGCGGGAACTGGCTGCGCACGATCGCCATATGCAGCATGCCGGGCAGCTTGAGATCGTCGACGAAGCGGCCGCGGCCGGTGAGGAACTTGCGATCCTCCTTGCGCAGCGCCGCGACGCCGATCCCCTTCGCGTGTTCGGCCGTCGTCGCCATCAGACCGTCACCCCCGATGCGGCCCGGACGGCCGCGACGATGTTCTCGTAGCCGGTGCAGCGGCACAGGTTGCCCTCGAGCCCGTGCCGGATCTCCGCGTCGGTCGGCGCCGGGTTCGCCTCGAGCAGCTTGATCGCGGTCATCACCATGCCGGGCGTGCAGTAGCCGCACTGGAGGGCGTGGTGCTCGTGGAAGGCCCGCTGCATGGGGTGCAGGTCGCCGTTCTCGGAGATGCCCTCGATGGTCGTCACCTCGCGGCCGTTCGCCTGGACGGCCAGGAGGGTGCACGACTTGACGGCCTCGCCGTCCAGCCAGACCGTGCACGCCCCACAGTTGGAAGTGTCGCAACCGACATGGGTGCCCGTCAGGTTCAGGTGCTCACGCAGCAGGTGGACGAGCAGCGTCCGCGGCTCGACCTCGGCCGTCCGTGGCTCCCCGTTGACGGTGATGGTGACGGCGCTCTTCATCGAGCCCTCCTCAGACGTCGGGGTTGCGCAGTTGCACAGGCAGGTCTATCGCAGTACGACGCGGATCACAAGTACGCCGCCCCGCGGCCCAACTCAGGCGCCTACCCGGAGTTCAGGCGGTGGTTCGACGCGGGAGTCGGGCAGCCAGTCGAGGAACCTTGGCATGTACCAGTTGCGGTCTCCGAGCATCTCCATCCAGGCGGGCATCAGAGCGGTGCGAACGATGGTGGCGTCGATCAGGATGGCGACGCCGACGCCGAACCCCGTCTGTTGGAACATCACCAGCTGACCGGCGGCGAAGCCGGCAAACACTGCGACCATGATCAGGGCGGCGCCGGTGACAAGACCCTCCTGGCCGTCAATCCGGCGCAGTCGCCACAATCCTGCTCTAGACGCAGTGGTTACCCCGACGGGCGCACTCCCCCGACAGCGGTCAGCGCCAGGTCGATCCCCTGCTCGAGCCGAGTCCGCCGCCCCTCCGCCAGGCCCTCCGCCCAGGTGCCGGGGTCGGATTCGGCGACCGGGGCCAGGAGCTGCTGATCGACCAGCACGTCCGAGCCGCTCAGCTCCAGCCCGCGCTCGGCGCTGGCATGCTCGACGATACCACGCAGCACCGAGGCGGCGGCGGGGTCACCACGTGCCGCCAGGACGCCGGCGGCGCACGACATGGCGCCAATCACCGTCGCGATGTCACCCACGTTGCGGCCTCCGATCAGCGCCGTCGAGACGTGCTCGGCCGCCGAATCGAGCGATTCCTCGAACAATTCGGCGACGGCCATTCCCAGGTGGTAAGACGGCTCACGGCCGCGGTCGCCCAGCTCCCCGGACAGCGCGAGGGCCGACTGGTAGCGGCCGCGCGCGGTGGCATAATCGCCGGCGACCAGCGCCGCCTCAGCAAGGTTCGCTTCGAGGATCGCCAGGTCGCGGCGGTCGCCGGCCGCGCGGAGCAGCCGGGCGGCCTCGGTGAACAGCCGCTCTCCGTCATCCTGATCGCCCAGCTCGTAGCGCCCCACCGCAAGCAGGTTCAACGCGAAGGCACACATGATGTCGTCACCCGCCGCCTCGGCCACCGCGGCCGCGGGTCCCGCCAACGCCACGGTGCGCGCGAAGTCACCTCGCAGCATGGCGAGCGCCGCCATCTGGATCAGCCCTCGCGTGTGCACGCGGCCGCTGTCGGCCGACCGGCTGATCTCGAGGCTCTGCGCGGTGAGTGACTCCGCCTCCTCGACATCGGCGCTGTTGAACGCCGCCAGCGCGGCCGCCAGAAGCGACCTCGCGCGGAGCTGGTCGTCCGTCCCGTCGTACGCCGCCAGCCCTCGATGCAGCCAGCCGCGGGCCTCGTCGTAGCTGCCGCGCGCGTCCCAGAAGTCGACCAGCGCGGCCGAAATGCGGAGGGCGGTCTCGGCATCGCCGGCGGCCAGTGACGTACCGACGGCGGCGCGGATGTTGGCGAACTCCTCGTCCAGTCGGCCCATCCACCGCACCTGCCCCTGACCCAGCAGGTGCGGCTCCGCCTCCTCGGCAAGCGTGCACACCCAGGCCGCGTGGCTTCGCTGGACGGCTCCGGGGTCGCGTGCCTCGAGCTGATCATCCGCGAACTCGCGCACGGTCGCCAACATCAAGAACCGGGCATTCCCCTCGACGTCCCGCCGCTGAAGCACAAGGTTCTTCTGCACCAGCGCCTCCAGCACATCGGGATCGGCGGAGCACACGGTCTCCGCCGCATCCAGCGAGCACCCGCCCGCAAACACAGCCAGGTTTCGAAACAACTCCTGCTCGACGGGTGACAGCAGGCCATAGCTCCAGTCGATTGTCGCCTCGAGCGTCCGCTGCCTGTCGGGGATGTCGCGGGCGCTCGATCGCAGCAACGGCAGGCGCCGTTCAAGTCGCTCCAGCATGGTCGACGGCGGCAACAGCCGGACGCGGGCGGCGGCCAGTTCGATGGCGAGGGGCAGCCCGTCCAGCCGCTCGCAGATCTCTGCCGTCGGCCCGTCAGCCTCGAAATCGGGATCGACCAGCGTGGCCCTGTCGCTGAAGAGCTCGATCGCGTCGGCGGCCTCGAGCGGCGCAAGTGGGAATTCCTGCTCGGCATCGATACGCAGCGGCTCGCGGCTGGTCGCCAGGACCGTGAGTCCGCCGGCCCGGCTGACCAGCGCGGCCACGTCGGCGGCGGCATCCACGACGTGCTCGAGGTTGTCGAGGATGAGCAGCAGCCGTCGCATCTCCAGGTGCGCCGCGAGCGTGTCCAGCAGCGGCTCACCGGGGCTCTCCCTCACACCCACCGTCTGCGCGATGGCCGGAATCACAAGCCCGGCGTCGGTGAGCGGCGCGAGCCCAACAAACAGCACGCCGTTGGGGAAGTGCTCGACCAGCTCCAATCCCGCCTGCACGGCCAGCCTCGTCTTGCCGGTGCCTCCCGCGCCGGTCAGCGTGACCACGCGTCGGCCCGACCGGATCGCGCTCGCCAACTCGGTCAGCTCGCGCTCGCGGCCCACCAACCGCCGCCCCGGTATGGGCAGGTTGGTGTTGCTGAGGCTGCGCAGCGGCGGGAAGTCGAGCGCCAGCCCGGGCCCGCGAACCTGGAAGATCCACTCGGGTTCCGGAAGGTCTCTGAGCCGGTGCTCGCCCAGATCGCGAAGCTCGAACGGAACGTCGGGCGCATCGGCCGATGACCGCGAGAGCAGCACCTGGCCCCCGTGCCCGGCCGCGGCGATGCGGGCGGCGCGGTGCACGTGCATGCCAGCGTACCCCTCGGCCGTGCGCAGTGGCGTCCCGGTGTGCAGCCCCATGCGCACGCGCACCGGGCCGTCGGCCAACCCCCGTTGCGCCTCCACGGCCGCCGACACCGCATCGCCGGCCCGTGGGAAGACGACAAAGAAGGCGTCTCCCTGGGTGTCCACCTCGACGCCGCCGTGGCGCGCGAACGCCTGTCTGAGGACACCGCGGTGCTCGGCGAGCACGTCCGGATAGCGATCGCCGTACTTCTGCACCAGCCGGGTCGAGCCGTCGATGTCGGTGAACAGCAGGGTCAACTCACCGTCAGGCAGAGTCCGCACGCCTAAAGGATCTCGCGCGCCGGGATCGCGCGCAACAAGTGATACATTCGGCCGGGTACAAACGGCCGGGAGGCCGGCCGGGAAACGGGGGAATCCATGCGCAAGCTCGCAATCTCCGGGCTGGTCGTCGTCGCAGCGGTGGCCGCTGTCGCGATCTCCGTCGCCACCAGCCAGGCCAAATGGCACATCCTCAGCGAGACGGCGATCAACACTCAAAGGCTGTGCCGCGACGGACTCACCTACACCTGGGCGAGCGGCCAGACCGACGTCCAGCCGCCGGCTACGCGACCGGTCGGTCAGCCGCGCTGGGTCGGCCCGATCGACCTGCTCATCCAGTCCGGGCCGTCCACCCTCCCGCAGGACGAGGCCAGCTGGGAGAACCAACCGATGGAGGGCGGGGATGTCTTCACCGCGGGGTACGCGCCCGTCAAGAACCCGACCACGTCGCCCGCCTCGTGGTACCCGTACAGCCATCCCGGCACCGTGCCGTTCCGGACTCCGCTGACGCCGACCAGCGACGTCGTTCGAATCGACACCCAGCCCAATGGCAACAACGCCACCGAACTGTTCCTGCCGGTCAACAGCTGCTACCTGTTCGGGCCGATCGACGTGGCGCCGGGCGATTCGACCAACACCGTCGACCTCACCCCGGGCGCGAAGGTCAGGGTGGGGCTGCTCTCCACACCGACGTTCAATGCGACCCGCGTCGCGGTCAGCTCGGTGCTGTTTGGTGTCACCGGCACCGAGGCCGCACCGACCGCCTCGGCGCAGACCGATCTCAACGGCGACGGCCGGAATGACCTAAGGCTGACCTTCTCGACCGGGCAAACCGGGATCGACAGCGCGACCACGCTCGCCATGCTGAGCGCGACCGATCCCAGCACCAGAAAGACGTTCTATGAGTCCGACAGCGTGACGCCGATCAACGGCTGACGCGCCACCCAGGACGTGGTGTCAGGCACCAGGAGTTGGGGGCCAGCCTATCCGTGGGCGAATCCGAAGAACGTGCCGGCTGCGACCGCGCCGTCGAGGATCAGGATGACCCGCCCGACCGTGCGGATGCCAAGCACGCGCCGCGCCAGCGGGATCAGCAGCACCACGGCTCCGGCTAGCGCCACGACGATCGCGACCTCGGTGGCGGTGCGAACCGCCGCATCCACCTGGGCGCCGGTGCGCGGATGGGACGGGTCGTCATTCAACCCCATCATGAGCAACATCGACCCATAGGCCAGCGGGGCGCACACCAGGTAGGCGACGAGCATCGCGGCGACGGTGGGCGGACGTTCGACGAATGCGCCGCAGTGGGCGCAATAGGGATCGCCCGGCCGATGCGCCGCGCCGCAGGTGGAACAGAAGTGCCGGCTCGCCATGCCAACATACTCCTCAATCCGCCCGCCCTCCGCATCAGAGATGTCCCTCGATCCATCCTCGAGGGGACTGGGCTATCGTCGGCTCGTGAACCGGCTCGAGATTCGCGCGTTTGCCGAGCACCACCTCGATGCCGCGGGATCGCTGCTGGCGACCCGGCATCGGGAACACCGCGCCGCCGAGCCATTGCTCTCGGAGCGCTTCGAGCATCCCGACGCGACGCGTGCGGAGGTGGCGTCGCTGTGGGCGCAGAAACACGCCTCGGGCGCGGTCGCGCTGCGCGAAGGGCGGGTGGTCGGGTACCTGCTGGGAACGCGGAAGGACGACCGCACGCGGGGAGCGAACGTCTGGATCGAATCCGCCGGCTACTCAGTGGACGAGCCCGAGCTGATCCGCGACCTCTACGCCCTCTCATCCCAGCGGTGGGTCGACGAAGGCCGCACGCGCCACTACGCACTGGTACCGCAACTTGACGAGCACCTCGCGGCCTGGTTCCGGCTGAGCTTCGGCGCACAGCAGGCGCACGGGATCACGCCGGTCGACCGGCGGGCGTGGCCGGCGGGAACCCGGCACGCAGAGCCCGAAGACCTCGAGGCGCTGATCGAGCTTGCGCCGTTGGTATCCGACCACCAGGCACTCGCCCCTGTGTTCAGCGGAATCAACCAGGACGACCGCGAGACCGAGGACGAGCTGAGGACGCTGATTGCCGCCGAGATCACAAACGACAAGCTTGGTGAGCTCGTCTTTGAAAGCGCCGGGCACGTGGTCGCGAGCTTCGAACTCGCCCCTGTGGAGATGGCGCGGATGCACCGAGGTCTTGCACAGCCCGACAACGCGGCGTGCATCACCGGGGCGGCGAGCCTGCCGGACGTCCGAGGCTCGGGCGCCGGCGTCGCCCTGACGGACGCGGCGCATGCCTGGGCGCGCGAGCAGGGGTACGCGACGATCGTCACCGACTGGCGGGAGACGAACCTCCTGGCGTCGCGCTTCTGGCCGGCCCGCGGGTTCCGCCGCTCGTTTCTGCGGCTCTACCGCTCGATCCCGTAGCTCACCTGGCTAACCCGTTCGGGTTGCAGCGTGCGCCCGTTGCCGACATCATCGACCGATGCGGGGCGTCAGCATTGAGCTGCTGCCAGATCCGCCGGCGGCCGAGGTGCTATCGGCGGTCTGCGCGGCGGACGAGCTCGGGCTGCACACGGCATTTCTGGCCGACGAGATCTACCATCGCGATGCCTGGTTGATCCTGGCCGCAGCGGCGCAGCGAACCACGCGTATTCGGCTTGCCCCCGGGGTTGCGCACGTGACGCTGCGCGATCCGCTGCTCGCCGCCCAGCAGCTGGCCACGCTCGACGAGCTGACAGGAGGGCGTGCCGCGGCCGCGTTCTCGGTGGGCAACCTCGCGATGCTGGAACAGTTCGGCTTCGACCCCGCGGAGCTGCACGTCGCACCTCGACTTCGCGAGGCCCACGACGCCATGCGATCGTTGCTGGACTCGGGCCAGGCGGATATGGACGGGAGGTTCCATCGCTACCACGGGGTTTTCACGAATGCGCGGGCCGTGTCTGACCGGGTGCCGCTGCTGCTGGGCGCCATGGGCGGGCCGCTGACCTTCCGGCTGGCCGGAGAGATCGCAGACGGTGTCTACGCCGCCTGCTCCTTCTCGCCGACGGCCCTCGACTACGTCGTCAGCAACGTCCGGCGCGGAGCAGACCAGGCCGGGAAAGACTGGCGAACCCTCGAGCTCTGTGCCTCGCTGACCTGCGCTGTCTCAGAGGACCGGGAGTCCGCCAAAGCCGCCGCGCGCGCCAAGGCCGCGTTCTATCTGCCGTCGATGCCGCGGAAGCTGGTGGAGCGGCATGGTGTCTCCTACGCCGAGGTGGAGCCGATCTGCCAGTCGTTTGCAAGCGGCGATGTGGCCGAGGCGCTGCGGCGTACGCCGGACGAGTTGGCCGACCTGTTCTGCATCGGCGGTACGCCGGAGGACATCGTCGATCGGATCCGGTCAGACGTGCTGCCGAGCGGCATCGACCATGTCGTGCTCGCGCTGACCGATCGCGGCCTCGCTCGCGACTGGGCGGGTCTTGACCTACCGGGTCTACCGCCGCTCGAAGACCAGGTTCGCCTGATCGGCACGCGCATCCTGCCGGAGCTCGGCGCGCAGTAGGTTTGAACCAACCCGCACCTGTGCCGAGGTTCACTCGCTCGACCGTCACGTTTTCCCCTCAGGGCGATCGGGTATCGACCGCTGACGTCGTCGAACGGAGGACACCGTGGACTACCACCGCCCGGTCCCACCGCAGGAGTCGCGCCGGATCGCCCAGACGTTCGGGGCGCTCTACCTCATCACCTTCGCGACATCCATCCCCGCGCTGTGGCTGTACCAGCCGGTTCTCGACGACCCGGCCGGATACATCGCCGGGGCCGGTCACGACACCCGCATCCTGCTGGGGGCGTTCCTGGAGCTGCTGCTGATCATCGCCAACATCGGCACGGCCGTCGTCGTGTACCCGTTGCTCAAGCGCGTGAGCGAGATCTGCGCACTCGGGTACGTAACCGCCCGGCTGGTCGAGAGCACATTCATTCTGGTCGGGATCCTGACCATGGTCACGGTGGTGACGTTGCAAAGGAATCCTTCGGCCGGAAGTGACGCGACGCTCGGCTCGATCGCCTATGCGCTCGCCGCCATGAAGGACTGGACGTTCCTGCTGGGGCCCGGCTTTGTGGTCGGCGTCGGCAACGGGCTGCTGCTCGGCTACCTGATGTACCGGTCGGAACTGGTTCCGAGGCGGATGGCCATGCTCGGGCTCGTCGCAGGGCCGCTGATCATCATCTCGGGCATCGCCGTGATGTTTGGGCTCGCCCAGGCCGGCGGCCCGCTCCAGGGCATCGCGACGATCCCCGAGTTCGTCTGGGAGCTGTCGCTCGGGATCTACCCGCTCGTCTGGGGCTTCAGGGCCGCGCCGATCCTTCGAGGCAATGCACGCCCCTACGGAGTCTGAAGCACCTGACCGCTGTGCGGTGCAAGCGTCACCTGGGTGACCAGGCTTCCGCCCGACGTCCGGTAGGTTTGGTCGAGTGGCACGGTGACGGCGGCCGTTCCCGGGTTGACCAGGGCGATCCCCCGCTGGAAGCGCCGCTGGTACAAACCGTCCCGCAGGTAGCCGTCAACACTCGCGTGCGTGTCCAGCGCCGCGCCCAGATCGACGTTGTCCAGCGGTGAGGTGTCATTCCATGGCAGTGTCGACTGGCTGGAGGTGTACTCGAACCAGGCCGATCCCGAGTTCCCGATCAGGAAGCTGGCCTGCCCGAAGTCACGCCATGCCTGTCGCTGAGCCGCGGTCGAGGCGACCCACAGCTTCATGGTGACCTCGAGCGGGTGGCCGCCCGCGTTGCAGTCGTTGATCATCTGCACGTCCTGCTTCCACCGATCCACAGTCGGCCAACTGTCGGCCGCCTGCTTCGGATTTCGCATCCACATCTCGGCGAGCGTGAGCTGCGTGGCCGGCAGCAGCGCCTTGGTCGGGATCGCGTAGAAATGCGCACCGAACTCCAGGCTGTTACCTATCACCGCGCGGCCGGTGTACTGCTCGACGGCCCGCCCGACCGAACCTGTCAGCGCCATGTAATCGGCGGCGGACCAGGGCGCCTTGGTCACCGGATCCTCGACCGGGATCTTGCTCCCGACCAGGTAGGGGTGGTAATCAACCGGTGCCGGCAGAAGCATGTCGAGGAAGCATCCGTCCAGGCCGTAGGTAACGATCGCCTGCTGGCACTGCCTGCGGACCCAGTCGGTCCAGTCGTTGTAGGTGACGCCAGAGTGAGTGAACGGCGTGGTGCCACGGGGATCCATCATGTAGTTGCCCCAGCCGGCCGACTGGAGCTTGTCGCCGGCGGCATCACGCATGTACCACGACGCCGGGAACATGTCGCCCTGGCCGTGCTGGGCGAACATGCCGTTGACGTAGCCGTAGATTTTGAGGCTGGGGTTTGCCGCGCGCATCTGCGGGACGTACCCGGCCAGCTGTGCCGGCACTGCGGTGATCAGGTCGTGGCTCCTCGCCAGCGCCACCGCCGTCGCGGCGTCCGGGATCCTGGCCCCCCACATCTGCAGGTTCGCCTGCAGCGACAGGCGGCCGGTGGTGTCGCCCGAATTCCGGGCCGCGGCTACCGTCGCGGACACGCTGCCGGTCGCCTGTGACGCGTTCCCGGCCCGATCGACGGCGACGATGCTGTAGTCGTAGGTCGCCCCCGCCGGCGGCGCGTCTGTGTAGGCGTTCGCATCGGTGGTGGTGACCGGCCGGCCGTTTCGAAGCACGCGGTAGCCGGCGATGCCTGACCGATCAACCACGGCGTTCCAGTCGAGCCGTACCGAGCCGGCGGTCACCGCCGCGCGCAGGCCGCTGGGCGTGTCGGGCGCGGTGCGATCGACCGTGACCACTGCCTCGGGCGAGAAGTCGACGGCCCTGTTGCCGGCTGCATCCTGGGCGCGCACGAGGTAGGAGTGCTGACCTTCTGCGGCATTGTGGTCGGTGAAGGTGAGTGTCCCGTTCGGCACCGAGCCGATGTAGACGCCGTCTCGGCGGATGTTGTACTGCTTCACTCCCGAAGGACCCGCGTCGCCAACCGCCGTCCAGCTGATCGTGGGATTGCCCGACGTCAGCCGGTCACCGGTCGGCGCGGCGGCGATGTTGGCCGGAGGCAGCGCGTCGTAGACGACGGTGACGGAGGCGGCTCCCGACAACGTCCCATCGGCCTTGATGCCGCGCACTCGATAGGTGTGCCGTCCGCTGCTCATCGGCGTGCTGTCGATGAACGACGTGGTGGTGACCTGAGCCAGGCGGTTTCCATCGCGGATCACGCGGTAGGCGATCGCCCCTGACAACGGATCCCAGTGGATCGATGGAGCAGCGTTGGTCGGCGTCGCGTCGACGACCAGACCCGTGACCTTGAATGTCGAGGCGCTCGCACCGGCGGCGAGCACGGACAAGATCGCAACGGCAGCGACTCCCGCCACGCGGAGACGTGTGATGCCCATGATGTAGACCCCTCGTAAGGAAAAAGACCCCACCTGCTCATCGACCAGGTGGAGCCCGAGGCAGTCACCCCAGTGGGGTGTTCCGGCTACCGATTTGTGGGATGGGGGCCAGAAGTTCACGGATTCTTTACGGAACCGTCAGAGTCAGACAACCAAGGCCGAGAATTGACGGCACCCGACGGCTCGGCGTAGGCTCATCAGCGTCTGCCTCGGAGGAACCATGAGCGACTACGAGCGATACAGTGAGATGTGCCGCGCGCACAGCTGGAACGTCCCGGCCAGGTACAACATCGCCCACGACGTCTGCGACAAGCATCCGCGCGAGAAGCGGGCGATGGTGTGGGAGAGCTTCGACGGCTCGCGCCGCGAGCTGGTCTGGGGCGAGCTCCAGGACATGGCCGACCAGGCGGCCGCGATCCTGCGAGAGCACGGCGTCGGGCGCGGCGACCGCGTGGCCGTGGTGCTGCCGCCCACGCCCGAGACTGCCGCCGTCTTCTTCGGCATCTGGAAGCTGGGGGCGATGCTGCTCTCGCTGTCGCTGCTCTACGGCGACGATGCCATCCGCTACCGGCTCGATGACTCCGGGGCGAGCGTGGTCGTGACCGATCAGGCAAACGCCGGCCGCTTCACCGGGATTGCCGCGAAGCTGATCGTGCTCGAGCCCGACGCGCTGTCGGGCACGCCCGCCGAGCACATCGAGGCCGACACCGCAGCCGAGGATCCCGCCCAGCTCTACTACACCTCCGGCACCACCGGCCTGGCCAAGGGCATCGTGCACGCACACCGCTACCTGCTCGCCCACGAGGAGTTCACCTACTGCCACGAGGTGCAGGACGACGAGTCGTTCCACGGCATGGGCGAATGGGCCTGGGCGGCAGGGATCGCGCCGCTGCTGGGCCCGTGGCGGCTGGGGGCCGTCCAGTACGTCTACCGCCGCGAGCGCGGCTTCGACGCCGAGCAGCAGCTCGCGTTCCTGAGCCGAAACGGCGTGTCGAACGTCTTCACCACGCCCACGGCGATGCGGGCGATGATGGCCGTCGCCGACGCCGGCACCCGCCACCCGCAGCAGTTCCGCCGCGTCTGCTCGGCCGGCGAGCCGCTCAACCCGGAGGCGATCCGCTGGTTCCGTGAGCAGTTCGGCGTGACCGTACTCGACTACTACGGGCTGACCGAGTCCTACCCGCTGGTCGCCAACTACCCCTCGATGGAGGTGCGCGAGGGATCGATGGGCCGGCCGATGCCGGGCTGGGACGTGCAGATCCTGGACGAGGACGAGTCGCCGCTGGCCACCGGCGAGCGCGGTGAGATCTGCCTGCGCGCACGCTCCAACCCGCATTACCCGCTCGGCTACTGGAACCGGCCCGACGACACCGAGGCGGTGTTCGGCGGCGACTGGTTCCACACCAAGGACGCGGCCGTCCGCGACGAGGACGGCTACATCTGGTACGAGGGCCGGGCCGACGACGTGATCATCGCGGCCGGATACCGGGTCGGCCCCTTCGAGGTCGAGTCGGTCTGCCTGGAGCACCCGGCGGTGCGCGAGGCCGCCGCGGTGGCCTCGCCGGACGAGCTGCGCGGGAATGTCGTCAAGGCCTTCATCGTGGTGGCCGAGGGCCACACGGCGTCGGACGATCTGGCCGGACAGATCCAGGCCCACGTGCGCGAGCGGCTGTCCGCCTACGCCTACCCGCGGCGGGTCGAGTTCGTGGATGAGCTGCCAAAGACGCTGACCGGGAAGATCCGCCGCATCGAGCTGCGGCAGCTGGAACTCGAGCGCGCCGGCGGAACGGCCGCGCGTCCCTGACGCGCGAGCCGGATCCCCACCCTGCGGCTACTTCTCGCGGCGCATCCTCTGGAACCCTCCCAGCATCACGACCAGGAACACGATCACCAGCACGAACGCGATCCACCAGCTCGTCGAGACCAAGATCATCGAACACGCTACCACCGTGCCGGTCACTGCCAGGACAGGGCAACCGGCCCCGCCACCGGCCGTGCCGGCAGCAGCAGCTGCAGCACATGAAGCGGCGTTGCCTGCTCGCTGAACGGTGGCGCGGTGGCGGCCACGACCCGGGTCGAGCCGCCCCTGGTCAGGGCCAGCGCGAGGCGCCGTCCGTCGGGAGAGGCGGTGAGGCCGCTGATCCGCGACGGCAGGGTGGTCGTGTCGGTGCCCAGGCCGGGTTGGAGCAGCAGGTAGCGGTACAGCGTGGCGCCGGCGGCGACGAACAGCTGGTGGGGCCGCACCCAGGCGATGCTGGGCGCGCCCGGGCTGTGCGCGGCGCAGACGTCCGGCGCGCCACCGGTGGTGTCGACGATCCGCAGGTGGGTGGGGTCGGCGATCGCGAGCAGCCCCGATGTCGGCGCAAACGCCAACGCCGTCGGGTGGCGCAGCCCGCAGTTCGGAGGGATCACCGTGTTGTGGCCGCTGGTGGCGGTGTGAACGGTGACGCGGCCGTCCGCGCGGACGTAGGCGACCGCGAGCGAATCCCACCGCCAGGACGGCGCCACCGCGGCCACGTGCGGGTCGACCAGGTAGTCGTGCGACAGCGTGCCCCACTCGTCGTGGAGCTGTTGGTGGCCGCCGACCTCGGTCAGGTACGCGATCCGGATCGGAAACGGCGACCACACGGCGGCGGTGACGGGGCCCGCCGTGTGCTGGGTCTGAGCGACGCGGCCGGTGCCGGCGGCAACCGCGCGCAGCGTGCGGCCGTGCGCCTCGAGCACGTAGACGGCGCCGGGGCTGACGGCGATCGCCGAGCGCGGTGCTCCCTGCAGCAGCACGCGGTGCGGGGTCGCCACCCAGGCGCGGCCATCCGCGAGGATCGAGAAGGCACGCGCTCCCCGAGGCAGCAGCCCGGTATGCGGCGGGGCAGCCTGTGGCGGCTTGGTCACGGTTGCCGTATCTGAGAACGGCCTGGCCCCGGTTGCGGCCAGCGTCACTCCCGTCGTCACCAGCGCCATCGTCACCGCTGCCGCGATCACGATCCGCCACAGCGATCCGCGACGCGGCGCCGGTGCGGCGGCGGCCGCCAGCGCGGCGGCGCGGGCGCGATCGTGGGCGTCCGACGAGGCCTCCGCCGGCACGTCGTTCAGGACGCGCTCGAGGCGTCGTTCAAGTTCGCTCGGCATCGCGCTCCCGTTCCCGTTCTCGGAGGTCGTCCAGCGCCCGCGCCAGGCGCGAGTTGACCGTGCCCGTCGGCAGCTCCAGCATCCGCGCGATCTCGGCCGGCGAGTAGCCGAGCCCATAGCGCAGCACGGTCACGACCCGCCGCTGCGGTGTCAGCATCGCCACCGCCTCGAGCAACGCCCGGTCATCGGCGCTTACGTCACGCCACTCGGCGCTCGGATGCGCGGCCACGTCCAGGCCGACCAGGCGCCGCTCGCTGCGCAGCAGGTCAAGCGCTCGGTTGATCACGATCCGGTGCAGCCAGGGCGCAAACGGCCGGCTCTGATCGAACCGGCCGAGCGCCGCGAAGGCCCGCTCGAACGCGTCCTGGACGATGTCATCGGCCATATCGCGCCGGCCGCTGACCGTCCGCGCAAGCCGCCACGCCCCTCCCCAGTGCCGCTCGAACAGCATCGCCGCTGCGTCACGCGAGCCGCGATGCGCGCGGCCGACCAGTTCGCCGTCAGATGGCTCAACCATCGTCACAAGTGTATTACCGCTCGCAACCGGTTCTGCGTCCCGGGACGCGAGCCTTCGCCCCAGACGTATGTCGGCAGTGGGCCTCACGCACCCCCAGCTCGCCCGGTTCACGGTGCCTCGCGCCGCGGCCGTTGGCGGCCTGGTGGTGGTGGTCGCAGCCGTCGGCGCCGTGGCGTGGCACGCCCGCTCCCCGGCTCAGCTGCAACCCGCCCAGGATGATCCGTGGGCGGCCTACACGCACCGGTGGACGCGACTGCCCGCTCCGCCGCAGGCCAGGACCGGCGTGGCACTTGCCTGGACGGGCAACGAGCTCGTATCGCTGGGCGGTGCCGTTCCCGGCGCCGGCCGACCGGCGCGCGACGGCTACGCGTTTGATCCCCGCGCCGGGCAATGGCGCCACATCCCGCCCGCCCCAGGACCCGGCAGAACCGATGCCTATGCTGTGTGGACGGGCAGTGAGGTGCTGCTCGTCGGCGGTGACGGCGCCGGTAAGCAGCAGCCCGCAGTTGTCGCGCTCGCCCCCGCTACGAACACCTGGCGGCGCGTCGCCAACCCGCCCATCCCCCTGCCGACCCATGCGGCCAGGGTCTGGACGGGCCACTCGCTGATCGTGTGGGGTGGGGGCCGCGCCGGCCACTCCGGAGCGGAGTACGTGCCTGCCGCGAACAGGTGGCGCCGCATCGCCGATGCGCCGATCACCCTGAAGTCGCCCAGCGGAGCGTGGACCGGATCGCAGATGATCGTATTCGGATCCTCGATCGCCGCCGTCTACGATCCGCACCCCAACACCTGGCAGCGTCTCCCGCCATCCACGCTGGCACCGGAGGCCAGTTCGGTCGCATGGATCGGCCGGCGGCTGGTGGCGTGGGACTACCAAGGCGACACGCAGGACTACTCGCCCAGCGCCAACCGGTGGTCGGCCACCTCCCAGAACCCGTTCGGCTTCGGCGAGTGCTACCCGCAGAGCGTCTCCACGAAGACGAGCATGTTCGCGTGGTTCTGCGGCAAGGCCGCCGCGATCGGCCCTAGAGCGGGCAGTTGGGCGCTCGCATCTGGCGGCGTCACCGCCCCCACGGTGCAATATCGCGGCACACGGCTCAAGCAATTCCAGACCGCCTCGCTGGCGCCTGCCGGGGCCGTGATCGCGCTCGCCGCCACCGGCGTGGTGGTCAACCGTGGCGGCCCGTGCTTCGGCTGCAGAGGCTCGCCCGTCACGTACTGGGTGTACCGCCCGCAGCCCGCGCCGTTTGCCCATCGGTCGCTGCCGATGCGCCAGTCCGCGTCATTGCACCTCGCGGCCGGGCAACAGGTCGCGAGCGTCCGAATCGGCTACCCGAGGTTCGGCGACACGTTCACCATCACAGCAGCCAGGCCCAGAGGCGCAGCTATCGCCGGGTATGTCGAGGTGGATGGTCGGCACATGGCGGAGTTCGCATGCCGATCGATCTCCCGGGCGACGTGCCGGGCGGGGCCGTTCGCAGGGCTCGAACGCGGAGCGGCGTCACGGATCTGGTACCTGCACATCACGAAGCACACCCGGGCGCCGGCGAACGTCTCCGTCACCGTCCGCTTCCGGCGGCGCTAGCCGATCGTCACGCTCCGGGAACGCCGACGCCGCCCGCGCCGCCTTCTAGGCAAGGCGGCGAGGCGGCATCATTCCTATCGCCGGCGATAGGGCGAGTGGGCTACATCGAAGAGATGACGCTGTTCAGGACGTCGCTGATCTTCGTCGACAGCAGTCCGAGCGTCACAACAACGGCGATCGTGATCACGCCGAGCACCACCGCGTACTCGGCCATGGTCTGGCCGGCCTCATCCTGCATCTTCTGCAGAAACTCCGTCATGCGTTCCTCCTGGGGTCAAGGGTCGAACACTTTGCTATCGACGCAAAGGCACACCTGACCGCCCCTCTAATGAGGGATCCGCCCTACCTATCGACCACGACCACATCGCGGCGATCCCGCATGGGAGGTCACCTGCCAGGCCAGACCATTACCACGCCTACGCCCCCGGGCCGTACCTCAACACGGTCACGGAGGTGCCGGTGATCCGGATGTTCGCCCACGCCGAGTTGTTGGCGTAGCTGCTCTCCTTGACCAGGTGCCCCGGATCCGCGGTCGCGGTGAGACGGTACCTACCGTCCGGCAGGCCGGTGATGTCGATCCACTGGAAGTTGGTCGAGGCGGAGTACTGGTCGCCCCAGCCGACGGACAGGCCCATCATCACACTCAGCGCGCCCGGGTTACCGAACGCGCAGCTGTTGCCCGGTACGTAGTGGGCCGTGGCCGGCGCGCCGGGCAGGGTCAGCCTGTACTTGACGTTGTCGAAGAAACAGAACCCGTGCTTGGCCAGCGCGCTCACGGTGCCCCCGCTGGCAAGGTGGGCGAGCGTCCCGCCCTCCATGTCCAGCGAGTGCCAATGCTCGTGGCCGTCACCCGCGTACTGCATGGCGATCGAGGTCGCGCCGTCGGTGTGGCCGCCGCCCGTCGTGTAGATCCGCTGCTTCACCATCATCGGGCTGGTCGTGTCCGGCCTGCTGCCGCGAACCTCGAGACGGCCCGCGCCGATGTTCACCATCACGGCGGTGTAGCGGAGCAAGCGGTGTCCGGGCATCGTGGTGGTATCGATTGTGACCGTGCTCAGCTTCGCCATGCCCAGATCCGGCATCAACGCCGTGGCACCCGAGGCCGGAGCTGCGCCGGCCACGACGAACCCCAGAGCGACCGCGATCACGACTCGTGCGATCACAACTGCCTCCCCATCCAGTTTCGATCACCCACGGAGCCGCTCAAAGTACCATCGATCGCGCCTGGATCTAGCGCTGCCGATCGGACGTGGCGTGAATCGCGTCCCGGAACTCGGGCACCGACCGGAACACCGCCGTGAACGACTCCTCGTCGAGAACGCCCAGCTCGACGGCCGTCAGCGCGCGAACCGTGGCGTTGCGTGCCATCGCATATCCTGGTCCGGCGTCCTGCGCGCCCAGCTCGCCGAAGAACGACCCGGCCTCCAGCGTCGCCAGGACATCTTCGCCGCGGACGATCTCAACGGCGCCCTCGAGGATCAGGAAGAAGTCGGTCGAGAGCGTGCCCTCCGCCAGGATCACCGCCCCGGCCGGGTGCGACACGCGTCTCACCTGCGCCACCAGATCGACTCGGACAGGCTCCGGCAGCACGGTTACGAGCGGATGCTCAGCCGGTTTCATCCCCACGCCGGCATCCTCTCACGGGGTTGTCGGCAAAACAACCGGCGGATCTCCCACAAACGGGGCGCCGATCGCCCACTTCCGCGTAGGCGCCGATCGGCCGCGGTAGCGACACTTCGGTCATGGACTCTGTTCTCACAATCACACTGCTGATCGGCATCGGCGTGGCGTTGCTCCTCGTCCGCAGGCTCGACGACCCCATCGGACGCGAGCTCGACGACATGCGTGGCGAAGCCGAGCTGAACGCGCTGCTCACTCCGCTGTTCGCGTCTAGCCGGTAGCCGTTGTCGGGGACGCCTGCGGGGGGCGCGTTCCCATCGACGGCAACGGCTAAAGCTCGACATCGCCGCGGATGCACGTGACCGTGCCTCCGCCGACCCAGATCGTCCCATCGGCGTCCGCGCTGATGTGGACGCGACCCTGCCGGCCCAGCACCGTGCCCTGGCTGGACACGTAGGGCGACGTCGCTCGGCCACTTTCCAGCAGCCACCCGGCCAGCGATGCGTTGAGGCTCCCGGTCACCGGATCCTCGGCCGTCGCTCCCGACTTGGGAAAGAACGCGCGCACCTCGAAGGCCGCCTCGGAACCGTCCGGATACGGGCCCACGACGCCCAGGTCGATGTCCACGTACCCAGGCTCCAGCGCCAGCACCGACTCCGCGTCGCGCAGCAGCACCGCCACCCAGCCCGGACCGTTGTCAACCCACTGGCTGTCGACGATCTCACCGCGATCGATCCGAAGCAGCCCTGCGATCCGCTCGACCAGCTGCTCGTCCACATCTCCCGAGCGCACCAGCGGCGGCGCCGCGAAGGCAAGGCCCTCCGTCGTTCGCCGCACCCGCACCAGGCCGGCGCCGCACTCCTGTACGATCTGATCCTCGTGACGTGGGACGCCGCCGGCCTCGAGCCAGGCGTGGCATGTCCCCAGCGTTGGATGCCCGGCGAACGGCAGCTCCCGCTCCAGCGAGAAGATCCGCACCTGGTAGTCGGCGTCGTCGCTGGTCGGCGGCAGCACGAACGTGGTCTCCGACAGGTTCGTCCAGCTGGAGAAGCGCGGCAGCTGGTCGTCGTTCAGCCCCTCGCCGTCGAGCACCACCGCGACCGGGTTGCCCATGTAGGCGACGGAGGTGAAGACATCGACCTGCTGGAACCGGCGGAGCATGGTGGCAGCACTCTAGCGACGACCGCTACGATCGCTCCATGGGACGCCCCACGCATGACCGCGGCGGTTGGCCGGACGACACGCCGATCGACCGCAGCGAGCACGAGCTCGCCGACTGGGAGCTCCTGACCGACGCGCTGGCGGGCGCACTCGGCGGCCGTGGTCTGATGAACGTCGACGAGATGCGGCGCGGCATCGAGAGCATGCCGCCCGACCAGTACGAGCGCGCCTCCTACTACGAGCGCTGGCTGTTTTCAATCGAGGCGAACATGACCGAGAAGGGCGTGCTCGCGCCCGGCGAGCTCGACGCGAGGGCCGGCGCATGACGTACCACCCCGGCCAACGGGTGCGGGTCGTGGCCCGGTCGCACGAGGGCCACCACCGCACGCCCGGCTACGTGAAGGGCAAGACCGGCACCGTGGAGCGGGCCCACCCCTCGTTCACGAACCCCGAGACGCGGGCGTACGGCGCCGACGGCCTGCCCCAGCAGCCGCTCTACCTGGTCGGCTTCGCCCAGCGCGACGTGTGGCCCGACTACCCCGGGCAGAGCGGCGACCGCATCTACCTCGACCTGTTCGAGCATTGGTTGGAGGACGCAGAGTGAGCGAGCACGAGCACGACCATCCCCACGAGCCGATCGGCGACGGCGACGGCGAGCCGCCGGCTGCAGCCCGCGCCCGGGCACTCGAGCAGCTGCTGATCGAGAAGGGCGCGATCAGCCGCGAGGATGTGCGCGAGCGGATCGACTGGCTGGTATCACGGTCGCCCGCCGACGGTGCCCGTCTGGTCGCACGAGCCTGGGTCGATCCCGGCTTCAAGCAGCGGCTCCTGGCCGACGCCCGCTCGGCGGCGCTCGAGCTCGGCCTGGATCCCGGACCGTCGCCGGTGGTCGTCGCGGTCGAGAACACCGAGGATGTGCATCACATGGTCGTCTGCACGCTCTGCTCGTGCTACCCGCGTGCGCTGCTCGGCCCTCCCCCGGCCTGGTACAAGAGCCTTCCCTACCGCTCGCGTGCAGTCTCCGACCCGCGCGGCGTGCTGGACGAGTTCGGCGTCGAGTTGGGCGACGACGTCGAGCTACGGGTGCTCGACTCGACCGCCGATATCCGCTACCTGGTGATGCCACGCCGTCCGGCCGGCACGGAGGGCATCAGCGAGGAGGGGCTGGCCGCGCTGATCACGCGCGACTCGATGATCGGCGTCGCCCAGCCGGCCGCGCCCGCCCCGATCGGGTAGAGGCGACGCCGGACTCCGATCTGACCCTCCGCCCAGCCCGTGAGTCCGACGGGCCGGCGATCGGCGCCATCAAGGTCGAGACCTGGCGGCGAGCCTACGCCGGACTGCTCTCCCCGGCGTTCCTGGCCGGCCTCGACGTGGCCCAGGAGGCGGCTGAATGGGGCGCGTACGCGCGGAAGCCACCTGAAGGCCACCGCCTGATCGTTGCCTGTGACGGCGACCACGTGATCGGTTATGGCCGCAGCGAGCCATGCCCCGACGACGACGCGCGCGGCGCCGGAGAGGTGGCCGGCCTCTACGTGCGTCCGGCCGACCAGGGTCGGGGCACGGGCCACGCGATCTTGACCTGGCTGGTCGACGACCTGCGGGCGCGCGGGCTGGATCCGGTCGTGCTCTGGTACTTCGCCGGCAACGACCGGGCTGCCGGGGTCTACGCAGCCGCCGGCTTCCTGCCCGACGGTGCTCGCCGACCGGTGCCCGGACTCGGCGTCGACGAGGTGCGGGTCCGGCTCGTGACTGGGGCCTGGAAACGTCGCCGAGCCTGAAGTCCAGCGACCGAGATTGGCGTGCGTCAATGCATATGCGCCATATTGGGGGTGATGCGACCGGTGAGATTCGTCCAGGTTGGCGGAATCGCGGGCCTCTCAGCCGTCGGAACGGTGATCGCACACGCCGGCCCGGGTGGGCTCGCCGATCGCCGCTGGCTGGCCGCGGCCGTACTGGGCGCCGCCATGGCCCTGGCCGGGCTGGTGCTGACCCTGAAGCTGGTGCTGGCGCTTCGCGAACGGGCCGAGAGCGCCCGAGCGGGCCGCCTCCCGGAAGGCTCCCAGCCCGTGCCCGACGCGATCCCGTTCAGCGCTCTGGTGGGAGCCATGCTCGTCTGCCAGGGCTGCGCTCACTATGCCCTGCTGGCGGCGGGAGCACCCGCCCACGACGGGCTTGCCGGCAGTCTGACGCTGCATATGTTGCTGGCGATCGCAGCCGCCGCGATCGTCGCGCTCGCGAGCCGCGCCGTGCGACGGGCCGCGGAGACGCTCGCATCCGCGATCGCCCATGCGCTGGCTCTGCTTTCGGAGCGGCCCAGGCTGCGGGCGCCGCTGGCCTCCGAGCACCGTCGCATGCGGCGGCTCGCCGGCGGCGCACGCGGTCGTGCACCACCCGTACCGGTCCCGGCTTCGTAGATCGCGCACCGGCGACTCGCAGCAGCATGGCCGCATGGCGTGCTGCCCGCGGTCGTGGTGAAGACCGCTGACCAGTGACCGGGCCCGCAGCGGCTCGGGAAGGAGGAACCGAGATGGGTACAGCCCGAAGGCAACGCGAGGCTGCCGAGGCGGCCCGCCGTCATCGAACACAGCGACTGGTGTGGGCCGCCACGGCCTGTGTGGCGCTGATCGTGGTGGCGGCCACCGCCGCGATCGTGGCGCGGTCACAGACCGCCGCCGCGCCGCCGCCCGCACGTACCACATCGGCGGCCGACCGCAACGCGCCGGCAGCGCTGAAACGCGCCGCCGCAGCCATCGGCTTCCACACGACCACCGAGCCGGGTGTGGGCGTGCTCGAGAACGAGCCCGCCAGCGCGGCCCGGCCTCCCACCAACCCCGACCTGCTGAAGCCGGGCACGCTCGCTCCGGGCTTCACGCTGAAGACCCCCCAGGGACAGACCGTCAGCCTGTCGGACTTCCGGGGAAAGCCGGTGCTGCTGGAGCTGTTCGCGACGTGGTGCCCCCACTGCCAGGCCGAGGCACCGCACCTGTCCAGGCTTGCGAAGGAGCTGCAGCCCAAGGGCGTCGCGTTCGTCTCGATCAACGCCGACTCCGAGAACGCCGCCAGCGTCTACGCCTTCCACCGCTACTTCGGGCTGCCGTACCCAGCGCTGCTCGACCAGGGCACGCCGACCGGGTCGTTCACGCAACCGGGCGCGCCAGGGCCGGTCAC
>Ga0075425_100001114_pt1 | contig 25922 bp, 18 predicted proteins | sample SoiMethybrSBSTD4_FD_75300 | JGI IMG/M metagenome (GOLD analysis project Ga0075425, IMG submission 75300) | Bulk soil microbial communities from a Populus tree surrounding site in Tennessee, USA - Soil MetaG P. TD hybrid SBSTD4 | ecosystem: Environmental > Terrestrial > Soil > Tree plantation...
CGGAACGCTTCCATCGCCCCTTCGAACTGTCCGTTCGCCTGCAGCACGATGCCGAGATTGCTGTACCAGTCAGGTTGGAGAGGCGACCGCTCCAGGCTTTGGCCAATGAGCGCAAGGGCCCGATCCCTGTCTCCGCGCTGGTGGGCAAGGATCCCGGAGTAATGAAGCGCGGCAGCGTTGTCGGGTTCCAGTTCGAGCATGGAGGCGCAGATCTGCTCCGCGTCGCTGAAGCGCCCCTGCTTCATCAAGTCGACGGCGAGCGCCACCGCCTGATCGACGGTGATCTCGATGCGTTTCGTCGTCTCGCCCATACCCCGATCCTCGGTCAACGCCACGTCAACGCGCCCGCCATCACTCGAACTGATAGTCGAAGTCGTTGTTGGCGACGCCGAGCCGCACGCCGTTCAACGACTGCCCCGCCATGGTCCGCGTCAGGAACTCGCGGCTGACCTCGGGCAGTACGGTGTTGGTGAGAATGGCGTCGATCATGCGCCCGCCGCTCTCGACCTCCGTGCACCGGCTCACAATCAGCTTCACTGCATCGTCGGCGTATGTGAACGGAATGCGGTGATGTTCCGTCACGCGCTTCGAAATCCGATTGAGCTGCAGCCGGACGATGTTGCCGAGCATCTGATCGCTGAGCGGATAGTACGGAATCACGACGAGGCGGCCGAGCAGCGCGGCGGGGAAGACCTTCAACAGCGGCTCGCGCAGCGCCTTGCTAATCCCCTCGGGCGTCGGCATCAGCTCAGGGTCCTTGGTCATCGACATGATCAGATCCGTGCCCACGTTCGACGTCAGCAGGATGATCGTGTTGCGGAAATCGATGTCGCGTCCCTCGCCGTCTTCCATCCGGCCTTTATCGAACACCTGGAAAAACAGCTCGTGCACGTCGGTATGCGCCTTCTCCACTTCATCGAGCAGCACCACGCTGTACGGCCGACGCCGCACCGCTTCGGTGAGCACGCCGCCTTCACCGTAGCCGACGTAGCCGGGCGGCGAGCCCTTGAGCGTCGACACCGTATGCGCTTCCTGGAACTCGCTCATGTTGATCGTGATGACGTTCTGCTCGCCGCCGTATAACGCTTCGGCCAGCGTGAGCGCCGTCTCGGTCTTGCCGACGCCGGACGGACCGCACAGCAGGAACACACCGATCGGTTTGTTCGGGTTATCCAGCTTGGCGCGCGATGTCTGAATGCGGCGCGCGATGACCTCGAGCCCGTGGCGCTGACCGATCACGCGCTGATTCAACGTCTCAGCCAGCTTGAGCACCGTCTCGATCTCGTTCTTCACCATGCGGCCGACGGGAACGCCGGTCCAGTCCTGCACCACCGACGCAACCGCCTGCTCGTCGACGCTGGGAAGAATCAACGGCGATTCGCCCTGCAGCTCGGTCAGTTTCTGCTGCAAACCCGTGAGCTCCGCCAGCAGTTTCTCCCGATCCTCGGGCGACAACGCCGCCGGCGGCGGATCGACGACCGCAACGCCGGCTGCGACCTGTTTCTGCACGTGCGCGGCCTGTTCCAGCTGACTGCCGGTGCCTTCAACTTTCTCGTTGCCCCGTCGCAGCTGTGCGCGGATCGCGAGGATGCGATCGACCAGATCGCGCTCCTCCTTCCATCGCTGCTCGAGCTCGGCACGCTGTGTCTCGCGCGCCGCCAGCTTGTCGCCGGCGTTCTGCTGCCGCTCGGTCACGTTCATGCCGACCGCAGCCTCACGCCCGATGATCTCGAGCTCGGTCTGCAGCGATTCGATCGCGCGGCGGCAGTCGTCCAGTTGCGCCGGCACTGCATGCTGGCTGATCGCGACCCGCGCGCACACCGTATCGAGCAGGCTGACGGCCTTGTCCGGCAGCTGCCGCGCCGGGATGTAGCGATGCGACAACCGGACCGCAGCCTCGAGCGCTTCGTCGAGCACCTGCACGCGATGATGCTTCTCGAGCACCGATGCCACGCCGCGCACCATCAGGATCGCTTTCTCCTCACCCGGCTCGGCAACCTGCACCACCTGGAAGCGCCGCGTCAACGCCGGATCCTTCTCGATGTGCTTCTTGTATTCCGCCCACGTCGTCGCGGCGATCGTGCGCAGCGTGCCGCGCGCGAGCGCGGGCTTCAGCAGGTTGGCGGCATCACCAGTGCCGGCGGCGCCGCCCGCGCCGATCAGCGTGTGCGCTTCGTCGACGAACAGGATGATCGGCTTCGGCGACGCCTGCACTTCGTCGATCACTTGACGCAGACGCTGCTCGAATTCGCCTTTCATGCTCGCGCCGGCCTGCAGCAGACCGATGTCGAGCGACAGCAACGACACCTCTTGCAGCGGCGGTGGCACATCACCACGCGCGAGGCGCAGCGCGAAGCCCTCGACGACCGCGGTCTTGCCGACGCCGGCTTCGCCAGTGAGAATCGGGTTGTTCTGACGACGGCGCATGAGGATGTCGACGATCTGCCGAATCTCCTCGTCGCGTCCCGTCACCGGATCGATCTGGCCCTTGCGCGCCCGATCGGTGAGATCGGTGGCGTATTTCTTCAGTGCTTCCTGCTTGCCCATTTGCGCCGGCGCCATCGCGCCGCTCGCTTCACCGGGCACCGCGCTCGCCGAGCCATCGGTCGCCGACAGCCGCTCCTCGGGTGAGCCCTTGACGATCGCGCCGAACTCGTCGGTGAGGGTGTCCGACTTCACCAGATCGAACTGACGCGAGATCGCCGAGAGCGCGTTGCGCAGCGAGGGCGTCTTCACCAGCCCGACCATCAGGTAGCCGGTCCGCACTTGATTGTCGCCGAACATCAGCGTGCCGTAGACCCAGCCGCGTTCGACGGCGTTCTCCACGTGCGCGGACAGATCGGAGATCGACGTGGCGCCGCGCGGCAGGCGATCGAGCGCCTCGGTGACGTCCTTGGCCAGCCGCGACGTGTCCAGCTCGAAGCGCTTGATGATCCGGTGCAGATCGGAGTCCGGCGTCTGCATGATCTGCTGCAGCCAGTGCACCAGCTCGACGTATGGATTGCCGCGCAGCTTGCAGAAGACGGTGGCGCCTTCGATGGCTTTATACGCGAGGCTATTGAGCTTGCCGAAAAGCGCTGCCCTGTTGATGTCACTCATATTGCTGCTCCGGCCCGGCCGGCGAACGCTTCTGCGTCGAAGCAGAGATCGTCGGCATGTGTTCCGGCCCGGCGCTCGCCGAGCCATGTGGTCCAACCCAATCGTCCACTCCGTCCGAGCGTGAGCGGCGGCACCTGGTCCTGGCGCAGAATCAGGCGGACGTCCCACTCGAGCTCGAAGGTCAGATACAACCTGACCCAATCAACGAGCTTTTGAATCAGCGCGCCCCCGGGGAGGAACGCTTCGTACTGCGGGAGGGTGAGCGCCCCGATCCGCAGACGGAACTTGCATTGCCGGTCCCACACGCGTCCGCCGGCGACGGCACTCGATCCGAGCGTCGAGGAATCGCGGCCCAGGAACGTCCGCTCACGGCCGGCGAGCATCATCCAGTGACCGACGAACTCCTCGATCTCCACCGGCACGCGACAGAAATGCTGCAGAATCGCGCGCAACCCTTCGGCGTTGCGTGTGTGACGGATCAGCGCGCCGACATGGAAGAACTTGGCGTGATCCGGCAGCGCGTCGCGTTTGCGGAAGGCCGCCGGCGCCATGCCGAAGAACGATCCGAGGTAGGCGGCAAAGCGATCCTCTCCCGGCCGATCGCGATTGACGTGAGGCTGCGCCTGGGCCCACGCTCGATAGAACAGCGTGATGAGCCGGTGGTGGAAGACGTCGACAAAGCGGCTCAGCGTGGGATCGTTGAAGTTGCGCAGCCGTTCCCTGGCGTATTCAGTGATGTGCAGCGGCAACGGTCCGTTCGGACCGAACAGACCAAAGAGCCGCACTTGCAGCCGCGGCGGACGACCGTCGCGTCCGGACTGAAATGACGCCAGCGGCGAAGGCGCGAAACTGAGCTCCGGTTCCTGTCCGAAACGCACGGCCTCATCCGCGGGACGCCGAGCGTGACCCCATCGCGGCTTGGTATCGAAGACACACTCGAGGCGCCGCAACGTTTGATAGAAGTCGTAGCGGTAGGGCGACTCCGACAGCGCCGCAAACAGCGTCAGAGAGTCGGCCTCGCGCCCCACTGTGGCACCCATCGATAGATTTCGCCGCGACCGATCGATCGCAGTACGGTCTCGGTGAACGAGTTGATCGACACGTATCTCGAGAAGAATTGCGCGAGCACGGATCCAAGCAGGAACGCACTGCCGCCTTCGAACGCCCTCTCGTCGACTTCGACCGTGATCTCCAGACCGCGGCCAAAAGACAGCCTCGATCCCGAGGCCTTGGCCGCAGGTCCGGCGCCGGTTTCACGCGGCGCCGCAGGCAGACGCCGCACCACCGGGCTGACGCGGACCGTGTGCACACTCTCGACCTGCTTGCGCGCGCCGACATCTCCGTTGCCGGCGTAGAGCTCCAGCAAGTCGCGCAGCGCCGCTGCGCCCTCCTGAGGCGTCGAGTTCACCAGCGACAGATAGTTGAGCGAGAGATGACTGATCGCCTTCCACGCCGCGTTGCCATCGGCCAGAGGTGCATAGGGACGACTGGGGCCGGCGATCACACGGATGCTGGTGACCGGGGCGGCGACATCGAGCGCGAAATCGCTCTTGCCGATCCCAACCGGCATATGCAGAACCAAATCGCGATTCGTACACAGCGTTTGAATCGACAGCTGCCGCAAATCGCCGCTGAACGGCGCCTGCGAGGAGTCGACCAGCCCGATGAAGACCTCGCTGCCGACGTAACTCGAACGCACACCGCGCTCTCGTTGCTCGGCCGTCACCAGCCGCGGCTCTCGCCGCGTGGTGAAGAACGCCGTGTGCTCGCTGTCGCCGTCCGAGCTGTACGCCGCGTAGAACGGACGGAACTCCTGCTCGCTGTCGGAGCCGATGCCGTAGCCGCCGACGTTGGTGACTTCGTAGACCTCGAAATCGAGCGGGCGCGTGCGGTCTGGAACGACGTGGTACTCGTAGGTGCTCTCGCTGACGTGAATGCGATCGGCGCGTTTGGGAAACAGATTGACGGCCGGCGTGCAGAACAACGCCAGATTCGACGCGTTGACCACGCTCTCGAAGTTCGGATCTCCGCGGCCAAGCAGGAGCACGAGCTCGAGCTCGGTTCCGTCGACACGCGCGAACGCGTCGTGAAGTCCGGCGAGCTCGAGGAACCGGAACCGCTGAGGAAGCGCAAAGTACTCCTGCAGGAGACGGTATCCCTGAAACGATCGCAGCGTCACCGGAAGAACGGCTTCGTCGTCGGAGAAGCCGATCGCCTGAACCGACTTCGCGCCGAGGAACTCGTACTTGCGGTTGGCCCCCTTGCCAGGCAGCACGAGCAGTCCCCGCGGGTCCGTGATGCAGAGCTCATAGAGCCCGTTGGCCACGTCGGTACGTCCCGTCAGGTACACACTGAGTCGATCGACCGCGATCTCCGAGAACTTCAGACCGGCGGTCGTCTTGAGGACGATGCGAACGCCGCCTTTGATGTCACGCTGCGGGACCGGCAATGCGTTCAGCGGCAGATCCGGGGCGTAGGAGAAGTAGCTGGCCGACGCCACCTCGATCGGCCACAGCGTAACGTTCTGTGAGGTACGGAACTCGCACGCTTCGTGCACGCCCTGCAGCGTGCTACCTCGCGGAACGGTGACGCCATCGGCAAGACCTGGCTCGTTGGGATCGGGAGTGAACTGCGTCACCACCATCGACGGCGTGGGCGCGAGGTAGTGCGGATATATCGTTTCGAGCAGCGACTGCGTGAAGCGTGGGAACTCGGCATCGAGCTTCAGATGGACGCGCGCGGCGAGAAAGCCGAACCCTTCGATCAGACGTTCGACGTATGGGTCGGCGACCTCGAGCCCGTTCATGCCGAGCCGAGCGGCGATCTTGGGGAACTCCTTGGCGAACTCCGCGCCCATCTCGCGCAGATGCTGCAGCTCGATGTTGTAGTACTGCAGCAGGCGCGGGTCCATCAGCTCACACGCGTGCTGAGATCGGCGACCTGCACCTTGCCCGTTTCGAGATCGATCTCGGTGCGCAGCAGCAGTTCCAGCGGAATGGGCTCTGCCGAAAACTGAGCGCGGATCTCGATGCCAAGGACGTTGTGACGATCGAGATCGTTGAGCTCGACGAGTGCCTTCACCTCGAGTGTGTCCGGGAGGATGCGCGGCTCGAAGTCGAGGATCGCCTGCTTGATCGACTGCTCGACATCTTGAATCTCGAGCGACGATGCGGTCTGGCCGGCATGCGCCGGCAGACCGAAATTGATCACCGATCGCCGAACGTACGGAACGTGCGCCAGGTCGCCGCTGCGCTCGAGCTGCGTCGCGTTGAACAGCCATGCGAGATCGCGCATGGCCTTCTCACGCACGCGCTTCTTGTTGAACACCCGGGCCTCGCGCAGCTCCTCGGTCTTGTCGCGCTCCTCATCGGTGAGGAGATCGAGAAGCGACGGCCGCAACCGGTTCTGCGGGGCGAGCTGTTCAGCCACGTTCACGCACCTGCGCCGGCACCGGCATCGGCCGCGCGGGCGTGGACGACGAGCGTCCGCAGCTCCAACAACGGCACATCGGCGGCGTCGGTGGCGATGATGCGCTGCCCCAGACCATGGTGCGCGTCAGGAGCCACTTCCTGCCACACCGTTTTCCTCGACAGTGCGATCAGCCCATCGTCTGATGCTTCCGATCCGGGGTAGCGCGTGGGAATGAGCGCGACGCTCTCGCCGCCGTTCTCGAATTGCAACTGCGCGGGCATCCACACCATGTCCCGCAGATCCTCGGGCTCTTCAACCGTCACGCCCGAGAGGCGCTCGAACGGCACCCAGTAGTAGCGGCCATTGATCACGGCTTCCAGCACAGGACCGAGCCGCGAATCGGCGTCGGCAATCCACTCGAACGGCTGTCCGTTGATCTCACCGGAGGATGTGTTGGCCTCCTCGAAGGCACGCACCCGCAGCTCGTTGGCCTTCTCGATCTCGCCGCGCCCCGCCACCAGCAGCGATTCGATCAGCAGCGCGAGCCACTGGTCGGGCTCGCCAAATACCATCGGCACCTTCTTGCCGCTGAAGACATCGGTGCGAATCGCTTCACAGCGGACCGCTTCGCCGTACATCTGCGCCATCGCGAGTGCGGCGGCATCGAGGCCCGACGCCACTTTCAGCTGGTTGAGCGCCCGCTCCCACTCGCCGCGCACGCACAGCAGCTGAAACAGGAAGACGCGCAACTTCGCATTCGCCGGCTGGTTGCGCACCTGCTCCTGCAGCTGCGCCAGCGCCCCAGCGAGATCACCGTGTCTGAGACTCGACTCGGCTGCCTCTGCAATGCTCATCGTGCACCCCCCGGACCTGGATGGACGGATCCGCGCGTGTTCACGCGCTCTCCCATTGATCGGTGTACATCGTGCTGCCCCTGGGCTGTCCGTCCTTGCCTTGAGGCACGTATTCCACGGTAATCTTGTTGAAGGAGAATGCGACGTTTTCGACGATATCCGGGCTGCCCTCGTCGTCGCCGCCCTCGATCGTCAAGCCGGTCACCCGTCCTTGTTCGATGGTGATCTTCAGGAACTCGAGCGGCGACTTGCCAGCCTTGCGCAGCGTGAGAACGGCTTTGGTGATCATTTCATTCGATCGCAGCGCCGCCATCAGCGCCGTCGACGCGCTATCGACCCGCTTGACGATCTTGAGCTCGCGAGTGATCGCCTTGCCCGTGGCCTGGCCGCCTCCCAGCGACACCTGCGCCTGCATCCCCCACGACCAGCTCAGGACATCGATTTCATCGCCATGAACCGAGTCGTGCGCCTCCCCCTTGATCAAGCCGGACTTCGCGCCCTTGACCGAGAGGAACATGTCGCCCAGGCCGGGCGATTCTTTTGTCGACACTGGAACTCAGTACCTTTCCACTCCCGCGTCCGAGCCGAGAGGATGAAATGGAGGAGGCCTGCACGTGAGGAACAGGCCTTCGCTCGTCTAGCTATCGAGGTTCTTCTTGATGTCGTAGATGAAGTGAACTCCCGCGTCCAGTGTCCCGTCTGCCTTCTGCGGTTTGTACTCGAGGTCGATATGTCCGAACGACATCGACACGCTCTCCATCGGGTGCTCCGAGCTGCCCGAGGGCTGAACGCTCGTGATGAACACTTCCTTCATCTTGACGATCAGATAGTCCTGCTGGCCCTTGCCGGCCTTGCGCGAGACCAGCGTGGCGTCGGCGAAGTGATCGCCCATCGCGCACGCTTTCATGAGAACGGGTGACGACTTGTCGAGCGCGTGCATGAAACTCAGATCTTGGAAATTCGCCTTGCCTGCACCGCTGCCACCGCCCATCGAGCCGATGCCCGTCTGTGCCACACCCCAGGACCACGACAGGACGTCGATCTCACCCTCGTGCTTGCTGTCTTTCGACTCGCCTTTGACATCACCTATCTTCAGGAATACGTCTACAGCCATCGCTTCGCTCCTCTGCTACGCCCAAATAGTTCGTGAGCTATGGAGAAACCCCACACCCCAGGGGCGCCGTCGCCATCGCGCGCCCGTCACCCCACCTCCTGTTCTAGCCGGCTTTTGCCGATGGCAGTTTGGAGACCAACCGCAGTGACACGGTGAGGCCCTCCAGTTGATAGTGCGGCCGCAGGAAGAACTTCGAGGTGTAGTACCCAGGGTTGCCCTCGACTTCCTCGACCTGAACTTCTGCGGCGGCAAGCGGCTTCATCGCCTTGACGTTTTCCGACGAGTGCGCCGGGTCGCCGTCGACGTAGTTCATGATCCAGTTCTGCAGCCATCGCTGCATGTCGTCGCGCTCCTTGAACGAGCCGACCTTGTCGCGAACGATACACTTCAGATAATGCGCGAAGCGGCAGCAAGCGAACAGATACGGCAGCCGGGCGGCGAGGTTGGCGTTCGCCGTGGCGTCCGGATCGTCGTACTCGGTCGGCTTCTGCAGCGACTGCGCACCGATGAACGCGGCGAAGTCGGAGTTCTTCCGATGGACGAGCGGCATGAAGCCGTTCTTGGCCAGTTCGGCCTCGCGTCGATCGCTGATGGCGATCTCCGTCGGGCACTTCATGTCGACGCCGCCATCATCGGTCGGGAACGTGTGAGTCGGCAGCCCCTCGACCGCGCCACCCGATTCGATGCCGCGAATCCGTGAGCACCACCCATACATCTTGAATGACCGATTGATGTTCACCGCCATCGCGTAGGCCGCGTTCGCCCACGTGTAGCGCGAGTGATCGGCCGCGCCGGTGTCCTCTTCGAAGTCGAACTCCTCGACCGGACTGGTCTTCGAGCCGTACGGCAGCCGGGCGAGATAGCGGGGCATCGCCAGGCCCATATACCGCGCATCGTCCGACTCACGCAGCGACCGCCAGCTCGCGTACTCCGGCGTGGTGAAGATCTTCGTGAGGTCGCGCGGATTGGCCAATTCCTGCCAGCTGTTCATCTGCATCACGGTCGGCGACGCGCCGGCGATGAAGGGCGCATGCGCCGCAGCGGCGATATGCGACAGCTCGCCGAGCAGCTCGACATCGGGCGGGGTCTGATCGAAGTAATAGTCGCCCACCAGACATCCGAACGGCTCGCCGCCGAATTGCCCGTACTCGGCCTCGTAGATCTTCTTGAACAGCGGGCTCTGATCCCACGCGGTGCCCTTGTATCGCTTCAGGGTCTTGCCCAGATCCTGCTTGCTGATATCCATGAAGCGGATCTTCAGCATCTCGTCGGTCTCGGTGTTGTTGACGAGGTAATGAAGCCCTCGCCACGCCCCCTCGAGCTTCTGAAAATCTTCGTGGTGCAGGATCAGGTTGATCTGCTCGGTCAGCTTCTTATCGAGCTGAGCGATCATCGCCTCGATCTGCTTGACGACGTCGCCGCTAATGAGCTTCGTCTGCGCGAGTGCCTGCTCGGCGAGCGTGCGCACTGCCCGCTCGACGGCCTCCGTGGCCTCGGGGGTCTTCGGCTTGAACTCCTTCTTCAGGAGCGAATCAAATTCGGTAACGGCGACGACTTCAGTTGCCGATTGCGGTTGCTCGGACTTTGCATCAGCCATGGCTTTACTCCACTCGGCGATCCCAGGGGTTACGACGACGCCTCACCGTCACCCGGCTTCTTCGCGCTCGCGAGCGTCTGCAGGAGCTCGGTGTTCTCCAGGAGCTTGCTGACCAAGTCTTCGGCGCCGCTCTTGCCGTCCATGTACGTGATCAAGTTGGCCAACTGCTGCCTCGCCTCGAGCAGCTTGTTCAGCGAGTCGACCTTCCGCGCGACCGCGGCCGGTGAGAAGTCGTCCATGTTCTCGAACGTCAACTCGACACTGATGTTGCCCTCGCCGGTCAGCGTGTTCGGCACCTGGAAGGAGGCGCGCGGCTTCATCGCCTTCATGCGGTTGTCGAAGTTGTCGACGTCGATCTCGAGGAACTTCCGGTCGGCGACCGGTGGCAGCGGCTCGGAGGGCTTGCCGGACAGATCCGACAACACGCCCATCACGAACGGCAGCTGAATCTTCTTCTCCGCGCCGTAGAGCTCCACGTCGTACTCGATCTGGACTCGCGGCGCACGGTTTCTGGCGATGAACTTCTGACTGCTGGCCTTAGCCACAACACACCTCCTGGCTCGTACGCATGTCTACTCATCCCTGAGGCCGCCTGCCGATCGCGCCTGCGGGAGCGCGTCCGGAGCGACGTCGGCCAACACCTCGAGAAAATCCTTCGATACCAATCGCTTCGCCCGCTCGAGGAACATCGGGATCGGGCTTGACGGCTCATTCCGCCGGAAGAATTCTGCAGCCGCCTCGAGCGCGCGGATCGCATCCTGCCGCGATTTGATGGCGCCCACGGCCATGACCAGACTGCCCGCTTCACTACCCGCAGCGGCGCCGTCCTGCGGCGCGGCGGACGCATTCTCAGGATGCGTGGCCACGCGGGCGCGCACGAATGCGGACATCTTCTTGAACTGCGTCGACAACGAATCGAAGCTGGGCGCGAACGCCGCGCCGTTGGCCTCGCGCATCGCGGTGTCGATGCTCTTGACCGCGGTCAACGCGCTGTCGACGGTGTCTTGCAGCGTCTTGACCTCGGCGAGCGCGGTGGCATCGAAGGCGGTCTCGATCTGCTTTCCGTCCGGCTTCGCTTCACCGGCAGACGGCTGCACATCGCCGGATACGAGATCGACATCGCGAATACTGAATCGGCCATGCTGCCGGTGGCTGACGATCGGCGCGCGTCGAAGACCGTCGATCACGGCGACCGGATCGGCAAAATAGTTCAACGCGTTCTGACGAAACAGCGCGTCCTCGTCGACGAGTGGATACACCTGCGTCGGGAACACCGCCAGCCAATGCGAGGCGATGCCCAGCGCTTGCGTGAACGCCGCGATCCCCTCGGTGCGCAGCGAGGCGACGCCGAGATACGCCAGCAGCCTGAGATCCTTCGAGGTCTTGAGCGCCGTCAACGACTCGTCTCTGATCTCCGCCCAGTTGGGCGGACGATCGCTCTTGCGCGGCTCCTTGCGTTTGGGTGAATCGTCGGTCGTTTTCTCCGGCTCGAGCGACGTTTGCCCGAAGATTTGATAGGCGTCGAGTGCGGCCAACACGTCGCTGTCCTCGAGACTCTTGCCGCAGGGTGCATCGGCAGAGATCGGCTCGAGCAACGCTTGTCCATCCCAGCTGGCACTCATGCGCAGACCTCTGCCGTGGAGATGGAAACAGCGATCTCAGAAAGCACTACGGCCCTCATTGGACTCGGAACCTATGCAAGTTGTGTGAGGCGAGTGGGATTCTAATGGGCCTTAGCTCAAACTCCAAGGCTCAAAGTACGGCGTCCAGTGGCGACATTCCCGTCAGCCCATTTCGGGAAATCGCGTGAAAACGCCCGTCAGGGCAGGGCCTCGACGACAAGTGCGGTGACATTGTCGGGTGCGCCGGCAGCCAGGGTTGCCTTGATCATCCCGTCGACCGCCTGCACGATGTCTTCATGGGCCATCCAGCTGGCCAACTGCTCCTCCGAGATCGTCTTCGACAATCCGTCAGAGCACAGCAGAAACCGATCGCCTGGCTCGACACGGTCGCGAATCAGGTCGAGATCGAGCGTCGCCTCGCCACCGACGGCGCGGGTGATGGCGTTGGAGTTGGCCAGACCCTCGAGCGCCGCGAGACTGTGGTCCTGTGTGAGCTGCTCCAGACCGCCCTTCCGCCATCGGTAGGCGCGGCTATCACCGGCCCACAGAATGGCGCACGACGATCCGCGCGCCAGCAGCGTCACCACGGTACTGCCGCTATGGACGGCATTGACCGGTCGGGTCGCGGCGCGAATCAGTTGCTCGTTCACATCGCCAACACGCTGCCGAACAACCTCGATCAGGTGATCAAAGCTCGAATCAGGAACGACGTCGGCAAGCGCGTCACAGACCATTCGGCTCGCCACCTCGCCGTTGGCGTGACCGCCCAGCCCGTCGGCAACGCCCCAGATGCCGGCATCCGGCCGTTCGAGGAACGAATCCTGATTGATCTCGCGCACGCATCCCGCATTGCTGGCCGCCGCCGATCGGTATTGCGGCGGCGAGGGATCATCGACGAGCGTTTCAGGAACGGCACCGGCTTCAACACGCGCCGCAACCGATCGCCAGCGCCGCTGCCCCCACGATCCGTCCAGGAGCGATGCATACGAATCGGGATGCGGCAGGCCTCGGCTGACGAGACAACACGGGTGCACACGCGCCGAACCGTCGGTCCACCACAACACCACCGGGTCGTACACCTCGGCGAGCCGCTGCGCGAACACCTGATCGAAGGCCGACCTGAGCTCCGCGGCCGACGCGAGTGCGACGTGCCATCCGTCCGAGGGATCGTCGAGCAGCGCCGACGCCGCGTCGAGCACGACGCGCGGCGACAGCCTGGCCGGATCGAGCCGTTCGCCGACGCGGATCAACTGCTCATCGAATCTGTCGATATCGATCTGGTCGCTTTCAAACGTCTCGATGACCAGATCCTCGGCCGCGTCGAAGAACGCCGCGGCGCCCAGCGCCAAGGACACCGGACTGGGTGTGTCGGGGGGCAACTCGGCGACGAGCGTCAACGGGAAGTAGCGGCCGACCCGGTCGACGCTCGGCACCATCACGCCGATCACCGGCACCGTGCCGCACGCGCCTGCGGCGGATGCGAAGCGCCACACCGGACTCGTCAAATAGATGTCGAGCCACTTGTCGCCGAGCGCCGCACGACTCGTCGCCAGCGATTCTTGCAGCCAGGAGTCCCAGACACCGATGAAGCCGTCGGATACGCGGCGCCTGAGAAAGTCACCGTGACTCGGAAGCTTGCCGTAGAAGCCGACCTCAATCGCCACTGCTCTTCGCCTTCATTCGCAGCGGAAACGCTGCAGGTCATTTGCACCGAACGGATGACGTGCGCTATCGGCGTCGATTCTGAGCCGCGCTTCGCGCGCGCCCCGTTTAATCGTCAAGGTGTATCGTTCGTTGGTTTCGCGAGACATCTGCGCGCTCTCGATCAGACGGAACCACGCCCACGGCCCGTCGAACGCGGAGTTGGGCTGTCCACTGGATTGCGCGAACGTGGCTGTGGCCTGACCGGGTTTCGAACCTGGCCATGTCACGGGGAACTGACGCTCGGGACCGAATTGGTACGAAACGGTCTGGCCATCGATCTCGAGCGCAAACTTGCCAGCACCGGAATCGAGATAGGTCGGCGTGACGGTAAAGTGCACCTCCGCCTTGGACGATCCCGCGCGGAAGAACATCTGACGAATTCGCTCGGCGGCTTCGAATTTATCCAACGGGATACCGCTGCCCACCGGCGCACCCGATGAATCGGTGAGCCATTTCCACGTCGAACCCGTGGTGTTCACGCGACTCTGCAGGTCGCTCTTGAAAAACGCGTCGTAGACACCGTTCGGTCCGAACACGTGCTCGAAGTCGGCGATCGGCATGTCCGTGGTGCTTCCGGTGACGAAGGGATAGCGTCCGTTGACGAGCAGCTTGCACTCGTTCAGTACGCTCTGCGCGTAGTTGTTGCTCACGACAGTCGCACCGCTGCCGCGCACCGCCGAGAGGCTGCCGTTGGCGATCGTGGTGACGATGGCGCCGAGCGCCGGCGGAAGCGACGCCGCGTCACGTTTCAGCGAGCTCGTGATCTCGCCAACTTCCCGGATGGTGTTGGCGTCGGCTGCGGTCTCGCCGACGTTGGTCCCGACCGGCGCCATCTTCTGCTGCAGCTGCTGCATCGTGCGCAACGGGCCGTCGATCGGCGCAGCTCCGGGATCGCCGGCGACAAGCTTGTGGATCTCGGCAAAGTGCATCGTCACCTGATTGCCTGGCTTGGTCGTCGCGGCGACGAGACCGGGCGCCGCCGTTCCGAAGATGTTCTTCAGACGATCCTTCACGCCCGAGGCGGCGTCCTTCGCCGGGTCTTGAGGCGCGACGAGATACGTGTGCTTGTCGATCGCCTTGTACATGCCGCGCAGCGGCGAGGTCGGACCGGCAACAATCGCCACCGTTTCCTTGGCGTTGCTCGCCTGTCCGAACGGCACCAGCTCGATCTCTTGAACGATGCGATCCCAGAACGCGATGTAGTCCTTCTCGTAGACGTCGAGGACTTCCTGTGTGAGCGTCGCCGAGTTCGAGACGTTCGGCGCGTCCTTCCCCCACACCCATTGCTCCTCCGCGAACTGCTTCACCAGATCGTTCATGCCCTTGGTGACCACTTCGTTGAAGACGTCCTTGGTGTAGAGGCTGGGCAGAGGCATCGACAGGCTCACGCCGCTCTTTCGTCGAAGCACCCGCTCGGCGCCGGCCCCCGCCTCGACGTCGAGCCGTAAGGTCGCGTCTTTGGCGTATCCGATACGCAAGTAGCGATACACGAGACCGGCTTTCGATGCCTGCAGAAGCGCGTTGCGCGTCTGCGCCACGACGGTCTCATCGAGCGATCGCTTGCCGATCTTTCCAGAATCGAGCAGGGCATTGAAATGCCTGGTCACTGAATCGTGAATCGCCGGCACGGATCCGTACGACGCGTCCCATTCCTGCTCGGCGAGGAACTTCAACTGGGCAGGATTGAGCCGCTTGGGATCGCCGAGCATCAGATAGCCTTTGAGATACTCGTACAACTTCTCGGGCTCGCTCGCGTACCGCGTCAGCCGCTGCTTGAAGCGAGCGGTCACCTGCGGCAGGAACGCCGCGTTCAGCGCGCGTGCATACGCATCGCGCGCCGCGTCGCCGACCGATTCGCCCTGGTAGAGGCCCCACTCCATCGACCACGGCGTGTGCTCGTTGTATCGGTTCGCCGAATCGGAGACCTTGCGAATCAGATCGAGACGCGGGAGCTGGGCGTCGAGCGAGGCGCCGTCGCCGCCGGCCGTGCGCAGCTCGCCGACCTCTTTGTCAATCTCCGCCAGGTAATTCCGATTGGCGCGATAGCTGGTGGTGAGCCCGACCAGTCCGATGACGCCCACCAGCAACATCGCGACGTACGCGCCTAGTTGCAGCGCCGCTTTCTGAACTTCGACGCGACGGTTCACCCCGGCAAGACCGGATTCGGTGAAGATCACGTCCATCAGCAGCCGCTCGATGAAGTAGGCCTTGCCTCGAGCCCCGGCCGACACCGCCGACTCCGCCATCGCAAACTGACGGCTCAGTGCGCCGAGCAGCCGATCGATCGGCGTCCCTTCCTGCGTGCCGCTGGTGAAGTAGACGCCGCGCAGCAGCAGCGGCGAGTCGAAGCGCGTCGACGAAAACACCTCGCTGACGAACTGCGTCAACGATTCCCGCAGCGCCGCCATCTGCTGCGGGAAGCCGAAGACCTTGGCGCGACGCCGTACATCACGTTCCTCTTCGAGGCGCGGCATCAGGCGTTCATTGAGCCTGGCGATGAGCCCATCGAACTCGGCGGGATACGACTGCGCGGCCGCTCCGTTGAGGGTGTCGTCGTAGGGGAACGTCACGCCCCAGATCTGCGAGCGACCCTGCTGCGCCTGATCGTCGAAGTACTCGGTGAAGCCGGCCACCAGGTCGCACTTGGTGACCATCAGGTAGACCGGCAGCCGCATGCGCAGCTCGCGATTCAGCTCGTCGAGCCGCCGGCGCGCCGCGGCGATGTGGGTCTCGCGCGCGGTGGCGCTCTGCACCATCAGGTCTTGTGCGCTGATGGTGAGGATGACGCCGTTGATCGGCCGGCGGCCGCGGTACTTGCGCAGCAGCGCGAGGAACTCGGACCACGCGGCGCTGTCGGCGCTCGCATCGGAATCCTGTGTGGTGTAGCGGCCCGCCGTATCGATCAGCACGGCGTCGTCGGTGAACCACCAATCGCAATTGCGCGTGCCGCCGACGCCGCGCAGCGCGGCCTTGCCGGATCGCTGCTCGATCGGGAACTTCAATCCAGAGTTGACGAGAGCGGTGGTCTTGCCCGATCCCGGCGCACCGATGATCACGTACCACGGCAGCTCGTAGAGCGTGTGGCCGCTGCGCCGTTTCTGCTTCAACGCCGCGACGGCTTCTTCGAATCGCTCGCGCAGCTGCTGCGCTTCGGCCGAGACGCGCCCGTCGCTGCCCTGCGACTGCTTGACGACCGCGGCCATGAGGTTGTCGCTGTTCTTGTTGGCGCGAAGCCGCTTCAGCAGGTGTGCGACGACGAGGGCGACGATGACGATGGCGATGACGATCAGGCGAACCAGTTCGGATCCGAGGGGACGGTACTGACCCTCGGAGCCGAACGCGATGAGCGGCCCGCCGTACCAGATAAGCAGCGCGAGCAGCACGACGCCGGCGATGATCAGCAGCGTGCGCAGCTTGAAGATCGACTTCATCACGACTCCGGAGCGTGCACGATTTCGACGCGGCGATTGCGCGCCCGATCGGCCGCCGTCACTTCAGGGCTCACGAGCGGCTTGCTCGGGCCGACGCCGTTCACATCGAGGCTCCCGGCATTGGCCATCGATTTCTCCAGGATCCGAGCGACGCTCTTCGCCCGCTCGCGCGAGAGATCGAAATTGTTGCTGAAGCGAAACGACTGAATCGGCTGCGTGTCGGTGTGGCCGTAGACGGTGACACGGCCGGGAAAGCGATCGAGGGCGGCGGCAATCTGACCGAGCGTCGGTTCGTACGCCGGGTCGAGAGCGGCGCTGCCCGAGGCGAACAGGTTGTCGCCGAGCAGTGTAATGCGCGTGACCGCGCCCTCTTCCTGCACGCTGATGCGACGCTGCTGCTCCTGCGGCGCGAGCACCTGCTTCAACGTCGGACCGGCTCGCGGGGCCGCCGGCGCCTGCGGCACCTCGGTCCCGATTTGCGCGAGCGTCGCGTGAATCGGCTCTGAGGTATGGTCGAGGCGCGTATAGAAGATGACATACGTAATCACGAGCGTCGCGAGGACAGCGGCACCGATCACCCACCAGGGAACATACCGAATGAGGGGATTGCGGCGATCCTCGACGCCCTTCCATTTCAGCGACAGCTCGGTGCGCGGAACCCCGCGGTGTTCGCGAATCTTGCGATACAAGCCCTGCTGGATATCGGCGAGCTGCGCGTGTCCCTGGGGAAGCGTCTCGTACTTTCCGGCAAAGCCGAGCGCGATGCACAGATACTGCAGCTCCATCAGATCGATGTGCCGCTCGGGATCGTCCGAGATCCCCTTCAACATCTCGAAGAACTTCTCGCCGCCCCGGGCATCGCGATGCAGCGCCACGAGCAGCGACTGCTGCGCCCACTCGCTCTGAGCGCCCCACGGCGTCGAGAGCACCGCCTCGTCGAGACAGGCACAGAGCGCGTATCGCGCCGCGCTCACGACCTCGGCTGAAATGTTTGAGCCCCGCGCGCGCTGCTCGAAGCGCCGAACCTCGTCGAGCGCGTGACGTCGAAGCACACCGACATCCGGCGACGCCAGCGATCCGCGCAGCTGGCCGGCGAGCAGCAACATCGGACTCGCCGCGCGCACCAGCGGATTCAGGCCGGTACCGAGAAACTGGAATGCGCCCTCGGGAAGCGGATCGGCGCGCGGCGCCGGCGGCACCAGCGGCCGCATCGGCGACTGCGGCGCGGCATCCGGCGTGCCGCGGCGACCGGCGCCGGGGCGCGGTCGCATCACGGTCGAATCAGACGGCTTGAACGGATCGTCGAAGTCTGGCATTCGCGTGATCGTCCACTTAAGCGCGGATGGCCCAGAATTCGAGCGCAAGCCCAGGGAATTCGCCGCCGACGAACAGGGCGACACCGCCCGAGGTCCGCAGCTGCATCCACAGTTCATGCGTTTGATCGAGCTCAAAATAGACGAACCCCGCATGGAACGGGATCTGTCGTGGCGCGACCGGCATCGGCTGCACCGGCACGCCTTTGAGCTGCAGATTCACCAGCTCGCGAATCTTTTCGACCGGCGCGATCTTGAGCTGCGACGGGAAGCGCCGGCGGAGCTCTTCGGCCGGCATGTCTGCGCGCGCTGCCAGCACGAAGACCGCTGATGTGTAGAGACTCCGGTCGGCAACCGTCGCCACTCTGATCCCGTATTTCTTTTCCTCGATCGGGATCGGCACCGCCCTCTGCTCCATCACCGCGCTCAACGATGATCGCAAGGCGGCGATGACCGGCTCGAACGACTCGCGCAACTGATCGTGGCGATACCCGCCGATGGTCGGCGTGCGCTTCGATGGGTGGGTAAACGTGGCCAGCTCTCCGGCGACCGACACGCAGAACCGGAACAGCTCTTCCGGATGCACCGCGCCCGACTCGGCGTAATGCGCGACGATCGGTTCGTAGCGGTTTACGGTCTGCAACAGCAGGAAGTCGGCGATCTCTGCGGCGCCCCCGCGGCTCGTCGCGGCCACGCGCCCGGCCAGCGCCTCGCCGCGCTGATGGAGCAATCCGAGCAGCTCGGTGATGAACGTCGCCAGACGCGTCGCCGCCCGCGCGTGAAGCACGGTCGGCATGAACGAGTCGTCGAGCACGACCTGTTTGTCGGAGCGGCACTCGACGAGATGCGCCAACGGCAGGCACGCGTACGCCGGCGTCACCTCGTTGGCCAGCAGCAACCGGCTCCGCACCGCGCTGACTTCCACCGGCGCCGAGTTGCCCGACGCCGTGGTGACATCGCGCACTTCCCATTGGCGCAACACCTGGCGCGCCAATTCGTCGGTGGTGCCCGTGCGATCGACCTCGAGCGACCCGGCGCGACGCAGCGGCACAGCCAGATGAATGATCTGATCGCGCGTCTGAGCGCCGATCTCGATCGGTTCGGGCGGCGGGTCGTCTCCCGGTATCTGCACCGGCGTACCGTCGGGGAAGACGCCGACCGCTTTCTGCAGACCGAACTTGCCGATCTTGAGAAAGTCGCGCTCGATCGCGATCTCGGTGAAGCCCCAGCTGTGCGGAATCAGCGATTGGCAGCGCGACTCGATGAATCGCTCCAGATAGCGATCCTGCTGCTGAAAGTGCTGGGGCTGAAGAAACAGCCCCTCTGACCAAACGACCCTATTGTGAGCAGACATCGCGTCAGGCGTGCTCCATTAGTCCTCAACGACGGACAACACGATTCGGGCGCGCTCGACCGCCACGTTCAGGCTGCTGCGCTGCGGCGCCACGACCAGCCCGCGCCACTGCGCGTTACGGATGTCGCGAAACGCGGCAAGGGCGCCAACGAATCGCGTCTCTTTCGACACCGCCACATCGATGGTCTTTTTCTCGGACGGCGCCAGCACGAACTCGTCGCGGCTGATCAACTCCGGTCCAAGCACCTTTTGATCGTCGTCGTAGAGCGCAAAGAATTCAGCGCCCTTGAACGCGGCATCGGTCTTCAGCTGGTAGACGCGCACGACCACGGGTGAGGGCCGGCCATTCGCGTCGGGGTTCGTATCGGCGCTGGCGGCGAGCGTCATCGCCGATTTCGTCTTGGTTTCTGGCGGCGCGGCGATCGTAATCGGCGGCAACGCCGGCGGCGGCGCTTTCGCACACGCCGCCGCGGCCACCATCACCACCGACGCGCACACGAAAAGGTGTCTGGAGGAGTGAGGAGTCATAGCAGTGCTCGGTGTCAGCTCTTTCCGGAGCGACCCTGGGCCTTCAGCTTCTTGAGTTGATCTTCATAGGCTCTCGCGAACTCGTCGCCGAACAATTCACGAAAGCTGGTGTCTGCGTCGCGGACCATATCATGAATCCAATCGCGATACAGGTCCCAGTAGCGCAGACGCGCCGGGATACTGACGAGCGCGCCCTTCTTGACCGTGCGATCGAATTGCTCCTGCAGATGATCGGGATCGAACTCGGACAGCATGGCTTCGAACGCGACGCGGACGCCCACGAGCATCGCGATCTGGTGATTCCGCATGTCCTCGAACGCGTCCTCGAAGGCTTCAACCGGACCCAGATAGGCGGCGTTGGGCCGTCTCACGAACAGGCGCTGCAACGCGTCTTCGACGTCGGCGGAGAACTTGAGCGGGTTGTTGTCGGTCCGCTTGAAGGTGGTCATGCCGAGGCCGAACTGGTCCTTGGTCTGCTGCCTCGCCTTCAACACGTCCATCACGCCGGAGACGATGATCCGGAAGATCTGGCCGAGGTCGCGGGCGATCTCCGGCGTCAACGATCCTTCGTTGATGCCAGCCGCCTCCAACAACGCCGACAGACTGCTGCTCTCCTGAGGCCGTGCCTGGGGCGCCGGTCGTGGCTCGGGTTTCGTCGGAGACCGCGACGCAGCCGGTTGAGGACTGGGCGCGGCCGGCATAATCATCGAGCTGGAATCCTGCCAGTTGGACGGAATCAGTTCCGGCGTCTCGACCGGCTCGACATCCGGCGGCGTGTAGTGCGCCCACAGCGGCGAGCCGCCGCTCAGCTCCGATCCAGATGGAGCCTTCGGCGCGACCCGGTCGGCCTCCAGACCGAGTCCCTGAAGCGGGTCGGAAGGCAGAAACGGATCGGAGACCGGCTCGCCAAACGATTCGAACGGATCGTTGTGCCGACTGGGATCGTTGTGCCGACTGGACTTCTCTACTGGGTCGCTGTCGTCGACGTGGACCACGATCTCGTACGGGTCGATGACGATGCGATCGCCGGACTTGATCGGGTAGGATTTTCCGCGAACGATGCGCTCGGTGGTGGAGTTGAGGAACACACCGTTGGTGCTGGTGTCTTCAATCTGAAACTCCCCATCCATGAAGCGAATGATGGCGTGCCGCCCGGAGACATAGGGCTCAGAGAGCACCCACGTGTTGTCAGGCAGACGGCCGATCGTGCCTCCGTCGATGCCGAACACCTTGCGACGTGCGTGCCCCAGCGCATCCGACTGCGGCCCCGTCACTTCGAGCGTGAGATTCATGAGGGGCGGTGTCTCGCCTTCTTCCCTATTGCGTCTTCTCGTGCGCCGCGGCGGCTGTCTGCGATGCGGCCGCGCCTCCTGTCTTGTACAACGTGATGAAGCGCGGTGCAAACACCTGCGTACTTGGTTCAAAGGTGACGTCGATCTGCTTGCACTGGTCGATCTCGGCGAGCGCCTGTGTGCGCAGCTCCTGACGACGTTCGCCCGATCGGACGTAGAGCGCGTAGAGCGATGCCGCGCGGAACAGATGGGCCTGCAGCTGCAGCGAAGGACTGGCGGCGGCATCGACGCCGCTCGACGGATCGAGGGCGGTCAGCGACTTCTGATACTCGCCGGCGAGGAACATGCGCGCGCCCTCTTCTAAGCTGGCGGAGACGCCGCGGTCGCGCAGCGACAACGGGCCGAACGCCTGGATGATCCGATTGAGCGCGGTTTGGGCGTCGATGAGCTGCGTCTTGACGCTGTCGATGCCGGGCACGTCTTCCGCTTTCCGCGCCCGTTCGAATCGCTGGCGCTGTGCTTCGATCTGCTTGCGGAGCGCATCGCGCTGCGTCCCGATTTCCGGCGTGATTCTGTCAGGCGTCTGTGCGGCGCGGCTCTCGAGCGTGGTCATCAGCGCCGAGATCGACGCGAACGCTTCATCGGCCGCCCGCACCGACACGCTGAGGCGCTGATCGAGATCGCTGCGCTGCGCTTTCTTCAACAGGTCGAGCACCTGGTTGAACGAAAGGTTCGCGGCCTGCACCGCTCTCATCGCTTCGTTGAGCGTGGCGACGTTCTGTTTCTGCTGCCCGAGGGCCAACTTATCGTGCGCCTGTGTGAGCTGATCGCGACCAGACTTGCGTGTCGCATTCAACGGCTCGGTCAGCGTCACCTTGATGCCTTCGATCGACTTGTCGAGCAGCTCGGCACCTGAGATCGCATCAGCGACCTCTCGGACTCGCTGCGTGAACGTCGATGAGCCTTCGATGGCTCCGTTGAAGGCTTCTTCGAGCGGCCGCAAGACGGCGAGGGCGCGCTCGCTCGCCACTTTGACATCGTTGAAGTCGGTGGCCAGACGCGAGCGCTGCGCCACGCCGAACTTGTTGTATGCGGTTTCGAGCTCGCGGCGGGCAGTCTCGTACTGCTGCGCGAATGACCCCGCCCAGAGATCCTTATGGGTGTCTTTGAGATCGCCGACGCGTTTGGCGATCGCGGACGCGGCCTCATAGGCTTGGCGGCTGGCATTGGTCTGCGCGTCGAACTCAGTGCGCTGCAGCACACCTTTCGCCGCGCATTCCGAATACCCCTTCCGCATCGTCTCGCGGTATTCCGGCTTGGCGCTCAGCACCGCTTTCTGCTGCTCCGACTTCAGCCACTCGCTGACGGCAGGACCGCACTGCCCCTGCTTGTGCAGCGCCTCACCGAGGAAGAAGTGCGGGAGATACTCGCTGCCTTGGGCGCCGAACACGCTTGCAAACACGTTGGACTTGACCTTGCGAGGCGAGTCCACGTCGTCGGATTGCAAGGCCATCCGCATCTGACGCTCCACCTCGGGCCAGTTCTTCTCGCCTCTCGCCTGCAGACCCTTCTTGAACGCGTCGTCCTGCGCCGAGGCGATGGATGGATAGATCGCCACGCCGATCAGCGCCGCGAGCGCGATGCGAATGAGGCGCATTACTGATTGCCTCCTGCGGCCGGAGGTGCCGCGGGTGCTGGTGCAGCACCAGCGACTGGTGCCGGTGCGGCAGGCTCGGTGGAAGCCACCGATCCACCGAGGTACTGCTCAAAATACTGCTCGATCGACACGCTGTCGAAGCGCGCCATCGGCGCGACCGCAATCCCGCCGACGGCCACGTGCGCACTGATCGTTGCCGTCTTCGAATCCGGTCCGGTCACCGAGATCTGATACGTGCCCTCGGGCAGTGCGATCGACAAGGGCGTCGATGCCTGCGGCGGCACCGCCTGCTCGCGGCCGTTCTCGGCGCGAATCGCGGTGACCGTTCCCCATGGTGCCGCTTCGATGACTAACGTTCCAGTGGGCAGCGGGCCCCGAGTCACGAAGTACGCGATGGCGGCGATCGCAATCACCACGACACCGACAGCAATGCCGGCGACCATTCGCATCTTGCCTTGCGGGACGATCGACTGCAGCGAGCCGACGATGCCCTGCACAGCCGGGCCCACAGCAGACGTGATGCGTGTGAGGAGGTCTGGTCCGCTCGGCGCCTTCTGGACCGGCACTTTCTGCGCCGGCGTCTTCTGAACCGGAGTCTTCGGCTGAACCGGAGTCTTCGCCGCCGGCTTCGCGGTCTGGGTGGCCGGCGCCGGTGTGCGGCGGCTTGGTGCGATGATCGTCGGCTCGCCGACGGCCGACGGCGGATCCTGCACGCGGTTCGTTGACAGCGGCTCTTGTGGCCTGGTCTGCGGTGGCGTGACAGGACGCAGCACGGTGCGTTCGCCAACACCACCGTCAGGCGGTGCGCCTGAGAGGGGTCGCTCCGTCGGCACTGACGAAGGCAGGCCGCCGGCGAACGCATAGCCCTCACGCGTCACGGCCTGTGATTCGATCAGCCGCGGATCCAGTGCGCTCGGTTCGCTTGCGATGGTGACATCCAGATCGGCCGGCGTCGCGCCGTCGTGCAGACCGAGGGCGGTTTCGATTTCCAACTCGAGCTCGAGCGCGCCGGCGTGGCTCTCGTCGAGCGTGAGCGCCTGCTGGCACGCGTCGAGCGCCGCCTCGAGCTGCTGGTCCGCGACCAGCTGGCGCGCCTGCGCCAACGCGGCTTCGACCTGCGCCGCCCGTCTGCGTGCCAACGCTTCGCGATCGGTGCGCCGCGGATCGGGCGGCGGCGTCAGCTGCGCCACACCCACGGCATTGCCCGTGCGTCGTCTGGACGACCCAGTGCCTCGATTCATCCCGCCAGGCGGTGTGCCAGCCGGTGTGCCAGGCGGTGAGACGGGCGGTGTGATGTCCCGCCCCGTCGGTAGGGTTGCGCCGTTCCAGCTGTCGTCGGAGTTGAACTGTCGCCTCACCCTCGAGATCGCGGATCGCATCGCGTCGGTATCTGAAAAACGCTCGGCGATGTTCTTCTTCAGCGCCTGGTCGACGATCGCCGCAATCTCGTGGGTGACGTCAGGGATCACGCCCAGCAGCGGCTTCGGCTGGTCGTTCAGTATGCGATGCGTGATCGCCGGCAGCGTGTCGCCCGGGAACGGCTCGGTATACGAGAGCAGCTCGTAAAAGACGACGCCGATCGAGAACTGATCCGAACGATGGTCGACCGGCTCGCCAGTGATCTGCTCGGGCGCCATGTAGCCTGGCGTCCCAATCATCACCGACGTGTTCGACGCGATGCCCAGCATGCGGGCGATGCCGAAGTCGAGAATTTTCAAACGCCCGGCGCGATCGATCATCAGGTTCGCCGGCTTGATATCGCGATGGATCACCGACATCTGATGCGCGTAGCCGGCGCCCGAACAGAGCTCATGCATCCACCGCAGCTTGTCGGCAATCGCCACTGGCACTTTCCGGCGAATGACGTTGGCGAGCGTCTCGCCGGGCACGTACTCCATGACGATGTAGGGCTGCGACCCGTACTCGCCGAAGTCGTACACCGTGACGATGTTGGGATGGTTCAGCGCTGCCGACGCTCGCGCCTCGCGCGAAAAACGCTCACGCGCATCGGGAACATCGAGGTCACCGGCAAAGACTTTGACGGCGACCATGCGGCCGAGCACCGGATCGTGGGCGACGTACACCGTGCCCATGCCTCCGCGGCCGAGCCGTCGCTGAATCTCATAACGACCGAGTTGAGTGCCAGGCTCGAACACCGCATGCTCCCTGGGTACAGCTCTCCCACGTCGCAACCGAGTCGCAGGAATCTGGAGATTAGGGCTGTACTATAAGGCCAACGTGGCCCCTGTGGGCCCAGCAAAAGCCTCGCCCGATCACTCAAACGGGTAGTTGCCGCGCATCGAACAGATTTCCGAGGAAATCGTGAGAAATCGCCGAAGCGAGGATACCGAGAGGCAGACGAAGCCCCACGATTAGGCAGACTACTGAGAGGTCGGTCGCCCCATTCCAAAGCGCCTTTCTGTATAGTCTCGTGCATGTCGTATCCCGTGTCCGTGAGCATTGAGCCGGCGATCACGAACCGCAATCGGCTGACCACGTTCTTCCGTCTGATCCTGGCTATCCCTCACATCATCCTGGTGGGCGGAGTGGGACTGGGCATTGCGACGTCACAGAACGACTCCATGAGCGGATCCTCGTTTGGCGAAGGAGGTCTGCTGGGGGCGGTCGCAGCGTTCCTCGCCATCATCAGCTGGTTCACGATCGTGATTGCCGGCACACACATCACCGGCATCCGCCAGTTCTGTGCGTTCTATCTGCGATGGCGGACGCGCGCAGGTGCGTATGTGATGCTCCTCGCGGACGCCTATCCTCCATTTGGCGACGCGCCTTATCCCACATCGGTCGCGATCGTCGATCCCGTTGGACCGCGCGATCGCCTGACCGTCGCCTTTCGGCTGTTTCTCGCGATTCCACATTTCATCGTGCTGTTCTTCATCTTCGTCGCGTGGGGCTTCACGACCATCCTGGCGTGGTTCGTGATCCTGT
>Ga0075425_100001115_pt1 | contig 25919 bp, 25 predicted proteins | sample SoiMethybrSBSTD4_FD_75300 | JGI IMG/M metagenome (GOLD analysis project Ga0075425, IMG submission 75300) | Bulk soil microbial communities from a Populus tree surrounding site in Tennessee, USA - Soil MetaG P. TD hybrid SBSTD4 | ecosystem: Environmental > Terrestrial > Soil > Tree plantation...
CACCAAAGCAGCCGCGGCCTCCTCGATCGACTCCACGGCTGCAAATTTATCCCGTGTTTCTTTCACCGGTCACTTCGCTTCGCGAAGTACCCTCGCTCAGGATGACGAAAAGCCCTTAGTGCTCGAACCAGTTCAGCGTGTCGCGCAGCGCGACCACTTCGCCGACCACGATCAGCGCGGGCGGCTCGAGCCCCGCTGCGGCGACCGCGATCTCGATCGTTTCCAGCGTTGCGGAGACGGTCTTTTGCTCGGGGCGCGTCGCGTGCGAGACAACGGCGATCGGTTTGTCGGGCGACATGCCGTGGCTGATGAGATTCGTGGTGATGAGTCCGAGGTTGGCGAAGCCCATCAGGAAGACGATCGTGCCGTCGAGCTTCGCGAGCGCGGGCCATTTGATTCCGGATGATCCGTCGCACTCGTGCGCGGTCACGACCGTCAGCGACGTCGCGCATGATCGATGCGTGACCGGAATCCCGGCGTATGCGGGGCCTGCCACCGACGACGAAATGCCGGGGACGATCTGGAACGAAACGCCGGCGGCCGCGAGCTCCTGCGCTTCCTCGCCGCCGCGTCCGAACACGAACGGATCGCCGCCCTTGAGGCGCACGACGCGCTTGCCGCTCCTCGCTTCGTCGACGAGCAGCGCGTTGATCTCGTTCTGCGGCAGCGTGTGCGCGCTCGCGCGCTTGCCGACGCTCACGACTCTCGCGCCTTCGGGAATCAGCGCCGCGATCTCATCGGAGACGAGCGCATCGATCGCGATCACGTCCGCGGTCTCGATCAGCGCCGCGGCCTTCAACGTCAGCAGGCCGGGATCGCCGGGGCCTGCTCCGACCAGAAACACACATCCGCTCATACCGTGCAGACCTCCAGAAGTTCGAGTGCGCCGAGGGCGATGAGATCGCGGCCGACGGCGCGAACGAGATCGTCGGCTTCGGTGCCGCGGCGTTTCACACGCAGGGCACTCGTGCCGTCGTAGTCGGAAAGAAACGCGCGGACCGTGATCTCGCCGCCGTCGATCGACGCGTGCACCGCGATCGGCGAGTTGCAGTCGAGACGCTCGCCGAACTGCTGCAGCACGCCGCGCTCGCAGCGCGCGGCGAGCTCGCTCGGCGCGTGCGTGATCGCCGCGGCCGCGTCGCGTGCGAACGCATTCCGGCGCAGCGTTTCCAGTCCGATGATGCCCTGACCCGCGGCGGGGATGAGATCGTCCACGCTGAAGTAGCTCGTGATCTCCGCCTCGAGTCCAAGGCGCGTGAGACCTGCCGCGGCGAGAACCACGCCGTCGTAATCGAGCTCGTTCATGCGCGCGATTCGCGTCTCGACGTTGCCGCGCACTTCCGCGATGCGGAGGTGCGGATAGCGCTCGAAAAGTTGCGAGCGGCGGCGCGGCGCGCTCGTTCCGATCACCGCGCCGCGAGGGAGCGCATCGATCGGAAGGCGATACGCCTGCAGCCACGCGTCGCGCGGATCGGCGCGCTCGAGAAAACCGGCCAGCACGAACTCGTCGGGGATGATCGACGGCACGTCCTTGAGGCTGTGGACGGCGAGATCGATCTCGAAGCGCATGAGCGCTTCCTCGAGCTCCTTCACGAAAAGACCCTTGCCTCCGATCGAGGCGAGAGGAACGTCGCGGCGGCGATCGCCGGTCGTTTTGATCGTGACGATCTCGGTTTTGAAACCGAGCGCGCGAAGGAGTCGCGACGTCTCGTTTGCCTGCCAGAGCGCGAGTGCGGAACCGCGGGTGCCGATGCGAAGTGCGTTGCTCATGCCAGTCCGAAAATCGCGCGGATGGTGCGCTGCAGCGTTTCGTGCTGCTGCGGCTCGCGCGACGCCTCCTTCAGATGAACGATGGGGTGATGGAGGATCTTGTTGACCAGTTGCTGCGTGAGCTGCTCGACCGCCTGGCGCTGCGCGGGCGTGATCGGCCCCATTTTGCGGAGGCACTTCTCGAGCTCGGCCGAGCGGATGTCGTCGAGGTGCGATTGCAATTCGACGATCGTCGGCACGGCCTCGTGCGCGGCGACGCGGCGGCGGAATGCTTCGGATTCGGCGGCGACGATCTTCTCCGCCGCGGCGACTTTCTTCTGCCGCAGCTCGCGATTCGCGGCCGCGACCTGCTGCAGGTCATCGAGGTTGTACAGATACGCCCCGTCGATGCGCGCAACCTGAGGGTCGATGTTGCGCGGCACCGAGAGGTCGATCAGGAACAGCCCGCGCCGCCGGCGCGCCTCGAGCGCGCGCTCGACGTGGCCGGCGGTGATCACGACGTGCGGGGCCGAGGTGGAGACGATGACCATGTCGCACTCGGCGAGCTGTTCTTCGAACGCCGAAAAGCGAACGGCCTCTCCATGAAAACGATTCGCCAGCTCCTCGGCCCGCTCGTACGTCTTGTTCGCGACGATGATCTGCCGGACGTTCTGCGCGGCGAGATGCTCGGCCGTGAGCTCGCCCATGTCGCCCGCGCCGAGGAGGAGGACGCGCAGGCCGGCGAGATCGCCGAAGATTTTTCGCGCGAGCTCCACGGCGGCGAACGGAACGGAAACGGCGTGCTCGCCGATGCCGGTGTCGGTGCGCACCTTCTTCGCGACGCGCATCGTCTGCTCGAAGACGCGATGCAGCAGCGGATCGATGCCCGCGGCGGTGCGGCTGATGGTGAAGGCCTTCTTGATCTGACCGGCGATCTGCGGCTCGCCGACGATCATCGAGTCGAGCCCCGACGCGACGCGGTAGAGATGCTCGATGACGGCGCTGTCGCGATGGATGTAGAGATGCGGATCGAGCTCCTCGCGGGTCGTCTGACCGTGATTCGCGAGCCAGTCGCTGACGGCGTCGACGGCGCGCGGCGCATCGGCGGAGACGATGACTTCGACGCGATTGCACGTCGAAACGACGCACGCGCCCTGCACGCCGTCGATCTGCAGCAGCGACTGGATGACGTCCGGAAGGCGCGCCTCGCCGATGCTCAGGCGCTCGCGAATCCCGACCGGCGCGGTGCGGTGATTGAGTCCGACCAGCAGGAGCGGCAGCGGCTCCGCATGCGCGTCATCCCGCGCCAGAACCTGCGGCGTGAAATTCAGAACGAGTGCTTCGCTCACGTTGTCGAATCTAAGGGCGTGAGCGGGGAGGGGACAGGGAATGGGACACGCGTTCGGGTGATGGGTGTCACAAGGCGCTTCGCGCTGTAGTCGGTGGTCGGTAGCCGGTGGTCGGTTTTTGTGCGACGCGCACCGCATGAACACCGACAACCGACAACCGACTACCGACTACAGCGCGAGCGAAGCGAGCGAGGCGTCAGCTCGCCATCTTCATCGCCGCGACTTTGATGTCATCGATCTTATCGACGACTTTCTTCTGCATCTTGCGGCCGTTGATCGGGGTCAGCAGGAGTGCGGCCGCGGCTCCGGCGACGAAGCCGACGAGGAACGTCGACACGTATTTCATGGACGGTCTCCTTTCGGTCACACACTAATGCCGCGCTTTCGCGCGGGCCGTGCGCCTCCTTTCGGAAGTTCGGTGATGACGATCACCCGCTCCCGTGCGTGCGGTCTCTGATCGACGTTTGCGGCGCTGATAGCTTCCTCTGCGATGCGACCAGTAGCCGAGCCGTGGAAGATCAAATCCGTCGAACCGCTCACCATCAAAACGCGCGCGGAGCGCGAGCGTGCGATGGCCGAGGCGGGATACAACACGTTTCTTTTGAGGAGCGAGGACGTCTACATCGACCTCCTCACCGACAGCGGCACGAACGCGATGAGCGATCGGCAGTGGTCGGCGATGATGATCGCCGATGAGTCGTACGCCGGCGCGCGCTCGTTCTACAAGCTCGAAAGCGCGGTGCGCGAGGTCTACGGCTTCAGGCACATGGTCCCGACGCACCAGGGCCGCGGCGCGGAGCATCTCATCTCCCGCATCCTCATTCGTCCCGGTCATGTCATCCCGGGCAACATGTACTTCACGACGACGCGCGTGCATCAGGAATTACAGGGCGGCATCTTCGAGGACGTCGTCATCGACGAAGCGCACGATCCGACGTTCGAGCATCCGTTCAAGGGCAACGTCGACATCTACAAACTGACGGAGCTCATCGAGCGCGTCGGTGCGAACAACATCCCGTACATCAACGTCGCCTGCACGGTGAACCTCGCCGGCGGACAGCCGGTGTCGATGAACAACCTCCGCGCGGTGCGCGAGGTCTGCGAGCTCTTCAACATTCGCATGTGGTGCGACGCCACGCGCGCCGTCGAGAACGCCTACTTCATCAAAGAGCGCGAGGCCGGATACGCGAACAAACCGGTGCGCGCGATTCTGAAGGAAATGATGTCGTACTTCGACGGCTGCACGATGTCGGCGAAGAAGGACTGCCTCGTCAACATCGGCGGATTCCTGGCGATGAACGACGAGACCATCCTGCAGGCCGCGCGCGAGCAGGTCGTGATCTTCGAAGGTATGCCGACCTACGGCGGTCTCTCCGGCCGGGACATGGAAGCGATGGCCCAGGGCATTCAGGAGATGGTCGACGACGACTACATCGCCGAGCGCATCGGTCAGGTCCGCTACCTCGGCAGCGAGCTCGCGGCGGCGGACGTTCCGATCGTTCGTCCCATCGGCGGTCATGCGGTCTTCCTCGACGCGCGCCGTTTCCTTCCCCATCTCGATCAGGAGCAGTTCCCGGCGCAGGCGCTCGCGTCCGCGCTGTACATCGACAGCGGCGTGCGCGCGATGGAGCGCGGCATCGTCTCCGCGGGGCGCGGACACAAACCGAAGCTCGAGCTCGTGCGCCTGACCATTCCGCGCCGCGTCTACACCGACCGGCACATGGACGTCGTCGCCGATTCGGTGAAGTCGCTCTACGCACAACGGGACGAGATCACCGGACTGGAGATGGTCTACGAGCCGCCGGCACTCCGTTTCTTCACGGCGCAGTTCGGGCCGCTGCCTGTCCTCGCGAGGGTTTGAATCGTGTTCAACATTCTCGAAGCCAAACAACTCGGCACCGCCGTCACGCAGTTCGAGATCGAGGCGCCGCGCATCGCCCGCAAGCAGCGGGCCGGCCAGTTCGTGATCGTGCGCGTTCACGAAAACGGCGAGCGCATTCCGCTGACGATCAAGTCCTCCGATCCGCAGCGCGGCACGATCACACTGGTCGTGCAGGCCATCGGCAAGACCACGTCGCTGATGAGCGAGCTCGGAGCCGGCGACGCGCTGCTCGACGTCGTCGGACCGCTCGGCAAGCCGTCAGAAGTCGAAGTGTTCGGCCGATGCGTGGTGATCGGCGGAGGCGTTGGAACCGCGATCGCGCTGCCGACCGCGAAGGCGCTCCGCGATGCCGGCAACTACGTCATCGCGATCCTCGGCGCACGCACGCGCGATCTGCTGATCCTCGAGGACGAAGTCCGCGCCGTCACCGACGAAGTGTTCGTAATGACCGACGACGGCAGCTACGGCGAGAAGGGACTCGTGACCGACAAGCTGCGCCAGCTGGAAGCCGTCGACTACGTGCTCGCGATCGGCCCCGTGCCGATGATGCGCGCCGTCGCGGAAGTGACGCGGCCGGACAACATCCGCACCGTCGTCAGCCTCAACTCGATCATGGTCGACGGCACGGGGATGTGCGGCGGATGCCGCGTGCTCATCGGCAACACGAGCAAGTTCGCCTGCGTCGACGGCCCCGAGTTCGACGCGCACGACGTCGACTTCCAGATCCTCATGCAACGGAACGCGATGTATCGCGATCAGGAGAAGCTCGCGATGGACCGATACCGCGAAAGCCTTCTCCCCGCTTGTCGGGGAGAAGGTGCCCGAAGGGCGGATGAGGGGCGCAACCTTTCCGGAGGGGAGAGGGGAGATGGAGACACCCATGCCTAACACCATCTCCAACAAAGACCGCATGAAGCTCCCGCGGCAGCACATGCCGGAGCGCGATGCGGGCGTGCGCGCCCGCTGCTTCGAGGAAGTGAACCTCGGATTCGATCCGGCGTTGGCGAAGGATGAAGCGCTGCGCTGCCTCGCCTGCGCGAAGCCGACCTGCACGAAAGGCTGTCCCGTCGCGGTGAAGGTGAAGGACTTCGTCGCGCTCATCATCGAAGGCGACTACCTCGGCGCCGCCGCGAAGATCCGCGAGGACAACGTTCTTCCCGCGATCACCGGCCGCGTCTGTCCGCAGGAAGATCAGTGCGAGGGCGACTGCGTCATCGCGAAGAAAGTCGACTCCGTCGCGATCGGACATCTCGAGCGCTTCGTCGCCGACTACGAACGCCGCACCGGACAGATCGGCATTCCGAAAAATGCACCATCGACCGGCAAGCGCGTCGCGATCGTCGGCAGCGGGCCCGCGGGCCTCAGCGCGGCGGGCGATCTCATTCAGCGCGGCCATGAAGTGCGCGTCTTCGAAGCGCTGCACGAACTGGGCGGCGTGCTTGTTTACGGCATCCCCGAGTTTCGTCTGCCGAAGGACATCGTGCGCCAGGAAGTCGACGTGCTGCGCCGCATGGGCGTGCAGTTCGAGACGAACGTCGTCGTCGGCAAGACCGTCACCGTCGACGAGCTCCTCGGCGAGGAAGGCTACGACGCGCTGTTCATCGCCACCGGCGCCGGTCTGCCGCAGTTCCTCAACGTTCCGGGCGAGCATCTCAACGGCGTCTATTCCGCGAACGAGTTCCTCACGCGCGTGAACCTGATGCGCGCCTATCGTTTCCCCGAAGTCGATCAGCCGGTCTACGACTGCGCGGGGAAGGATGTCGTGGTCGTCGGCGGCGGCAACACCGCGATGGATGCCGTTCGCACGTCCCTGCGCCTCGGCGCGCGCAACGCGTATCTCGTCTATCGCCGCGGCGAGGAAGAGATGCCGGCGCGTGCGGAAGAGGTCAAGCACGCGAAGGAAGAAGGCGTGCAGTTCCGCATGCTCACGAATCCGGTCGAGATGATCGGCGACGCGCGCGGCTGGGTGACCGGCGTGCGCTGCGTGAACATGGAGCTCGGCGAGCCGGGTGACGACGGACGCCGCCGTCCGATCGCGATCAGGGGATCGGAGCACGTCATCGACGCGTCGGTGGTGATCGTCGCGGCGGGAACATCCGCGAATCCGATGATCCAGTCGTCGACGCCCGATCTCGCGACGACGAAGAAGAACTACATCCAGGCCGATCCCGAAACGCTCGCGACTTCGAAGAAGGGCGTCTTCGCCGGCGGCGACATCGTCACAGGCGGCGCGACGGTGATCCTCGCGATGGGCGCGGGCCGCAAGGCCGCGCGCGCGATCGATGCGTATCTCAACAGCGACTGCTGAATTTCTCTACGGCAAATCGCATCGTTCGATCGCTCGAAATCGGGACTTCCCTTTAAAGTCAATGAGTTGACCAGTGGCACTGACGTTGCGCTAGTGGATTCCCGGAAAGGGGGTCCCAAATGTTCATCCTGCTCGTCATCCTCACCTTCGTGGCCGGAATCCTTCTCGACCACGTCATCACCCGCCGGCAAATCCTCATCGCCAATGAGGCACCCGCTCTGAAGCTCCAGCCCGCGACCGTCGTCGCGGGCTTCGAGCTTCCGGAACACCTCAGCTATCACACCGGACACACGTGGGCCGTGGCCGAGGGGCCGGAGCTCGTGCGCGTGGGCGTCGATGAGCTCGCGGCGAAGACCGCCGGACATCTCACCGCCGTCGATCTGCCGGAGCGCGGCAAGTGGATCCGCCAGGGACAGAGGATCATCGCGCTGCATCGCGACGGCCGCGAGATCGATCTCGTCTCTCCGATCGAAGGCACCGTCGTCAACGTGAACGACAAACTGATTGCCGATCCCGATCTCGCGCACAAGGACCCGTACGGCGCCGGATGGCTGATCGCGGTCAACGCGCCCGACGCATCGACGAACTTCCGCAATCTGCTGAGGGGCAATGTGGCCCGCCGCTGGATGGAAGAGAGCGCGACGAAGCTCCGCACGCTGCTCTCGCCGATGAGTCTCGCCACGGCGCAGGACGGCGGCGTGATGGTGGACGATCCGGTGAGTCACCTGCCGGAGAGCGAGTTCGATGCGCTGAGGAAGGAGCTGTTCCTGGCGTGATTTTCTTCCGGGCATCGATCACGCGAGGAGCGCGGGCGCGAAACGCCTGCGCTCTTTGCGTTGTAGTCCTCGGCGCGTTCGTAGTGCGTGTTAACCGAGGCTGGTCCTGACTGCGTCGGCCGTCGGCGGCCACGCGCCGATCCGCTGTCGCAACGCAACGATCTTGCCGAGGTGATACGCGTTGTGCAGCGCCACACAGTGCAGCTCGTCGGCCATCGTCACGCCCGGCTCGACCTCAATGGCCAGCTGCTCGGGCGCCTGCGCGAACGCTACGGCATCCCGAGCGCCGTCCAGAAACCTTCGCACCAGGTCGTGCCATTGAACCTCGAGCTCCGGTACAGCGCTCGGGTATCTCTCGCCGGCCGGGTCGCCCCGCTCGATGGTCATCTGCTGGTACGCCGCCGCATGCCACAGCTCCTCGTAAATCGAGTGCGACGCACCATCCGGGCGAAGCGTGACCTGCTGGAGCGTCAGGCCGGACAGCAGGTCAGCGCGTGCAGCGAACTCGCCGGTCAGAAACAGGTGCTCCCAGATTTGCATCGCATGGCTCCTTAACTTCCTCACAATGCCCGCGTCCTCGTTTCGTCCGGGCCGAATTGCGTCCGCGCTAACGACATCTGTAGGCGGCCGCGCGCTGCGGTCTGACTTCTTCGGAATGCTCGGACACATCTCAGTGTACAGTAAGATGCCAGTGAAGAGGCGCGACCTTGAACGACGGCTCCTCAAGTGCGGATGGCGCTTTCTTCGCCACGGCGGCCGGCATGATGTCTGGACCGATGGTGACGAGGAGGAGTACGTGCCACGCCACGCCGAAGTGAATGAGCAGCTCGCGCGGGCGATTTTGAGAAAAGCTTGCAAGGATGGGACATGAGATTTGCCGGGAAAGTGGTTCGCGACGGCCGTTGGTGGTTGGCTGAGATCCCCCTGCTCGATGCGCTCACGCAGGGCCGCACTCGGCGTGAAGCACTCGAAATGGTCAAAGACTGGCTCGAGACCGCGGTAAACCGCCGTGACTTCCATGCGACGGTTCACGAAAAAGGTCGGACCGAATTTGAAGTTTCCGGATCCGATGCGACGTCCATGATCGCACTCCTGTTGCGACGGCGCCGTGCCGCAAGCGGGGCGTCTCTGCGCGAGATGGCAGACAGGCTTGGTGCGACCTCGCGGAACGCGTACGCTCGCTATGAGCGAGGTGAGGCCGCGCCGACGCTGGAGAAACTGGATGCGTTGCTCAAGGCGACCTCTCCGGGTGGTGACTTCGTCATCCGGGAGATTCATTAAGGCGCAGAATGCTTTAGAGGCTGGCGCGACGAGCGGGCGCGAGGTTCGCCCGGTGTGTGACCTGACGCGACGGCAAGCCACGTTTACTGTAATGGCACTCGCTCGCGGAACACGATCATTCGGTCCGCCCAACGACATCTGGCCTTAAGTTGTGAACGGCACCACACGCCAGCGGCACGGCGGCACACGAGTTGCCGCGCATACCGCTGGACGGCGCGGCGCGATCTGCAACCGGCGTGATCGCTACGTCGATCTTGGATTTCCCGAGCGCCTCCAGCCCCGAGCCACCTTACGCCGGCTCGCCAGCTTCACGGGCTAGTTAGGCCGCGCATCCAGACGCAGTAAAATAACGCACATGACAAATTCGGAAGCCCTTGTCTTGACAGAGCAACTTCTTGAACTCGCAAAACAAATTACGTATGGCCCAGCAAGTCCTGAAGTCCACGATGAGTTTGGAATATTGTACGGTCGGTTACGGCCAGCGATCGAGATGCTGCTCCCGCGTGAGAGCATAAGCGTCAATGGCGCATGGAACGCCGTCTCGATGCACAATAACTACATCGAGGCGGGTTTTCTGTCCGGCCTCGGGATATACGCGCTGCAGGGGCACAATCAGATTCTCCAAGTCATTGGTTTGCTGCGTGAGGCGACGGCGAAGAATCCGAGCGCTACGGCGGATGGTCGAGCAGATACTTTGACGGACCTCCAACCCTTCGTTGACCATGCACGGTTGGAGGAACTGCGCGGGTTGCCACGTAAGACTTTCGATCTGTCGCGATTAATTCGCCTCTGCGAGGAATTGAACGTTGCGTACCGTAACGCGTGCCATCACTCGGTGGCCTTGCTAACTCGATCGATTCTCGATCATGTGCCGCCGATCTTTGACCTTAGAGCCTTCGCGGAGGTTGCCAGCAACTATGGCAGCAGGTCTTTCAAAGAAACAATGGACCACCTTCAGAACTCTGCGAGAAAGATTGCCGACGGGCACCTGCACACACCGATCAGACGAACCGAGTCGCTGCCGAATGCGACGCAGGTCAACTTCGCACGCGATCTCGACGTGCTGCTCGGCGAGATAGCGCGAATTTCACGCGACGCAACGCCAGACGCCACATGATGCCTGTTGTCTGTCGGCCCAACTACTTTTGCCCATAAGTTGCGAGCCGTCTTCACGTGCAACCGGCACGGCGGCGCGCCGTTTGCCGCGTGCACCGCGGGACCGCGACGCGCGATCTGCAAACGGCGCGATCGCCAATCGCAGGCTTGGATTTCCCGAAGGGCTTCAGCCCTGAGCCAACGAACGGCGGCTCGTCAACTTCATGGGCTAGTTAGGCGGCGCTATTGTCGCTGCACTTCGACGACGTCGGAGCGGCATCTTGCTTGTGGCCAATTGTTGAGCACATCGCCGTCGCGAAGCGTATGCGCTGGCTCAGCGACCGCGACGATCTCAAATCGCGCTCCGCGCTCCGACGCATCGACGCTTCCGACGTATACCTGAACTCTCCACGTTCCGTCTGCGCGAACAGTGACTTGCCGCTGCACCCAGTATCCCGATGTCACCATTGGATGAACGACGACGACAACGACGGCGCTCGACGGTCTTACTTGTCCTGTGACGAATGCCTCCCGAGGGACGTGCGATTCAGGCGCGGGCGATGTGATCGTCACGGTGTACTTGCGCGAGATCCGGAGACGCGACACTGCCGACACCACAAGTAGCAGTAGGGCCACGCCCACTCCGGAGAATACCCACTGTGCGTTTTCGCGCAACCAAGAAATGATCGACAAACGACCTCCTGAAGCGTAGTCAGTCTACGGGTGGATTCGGCAATGGCACGCATGTTTCGAGGTATAGAACCATTCACCACTTCATCGCTCAAATCTCGCGGCCAAACAATGCGACCGCCGCAACTTAATCTGGTTACGGCTGTCGAAAACCGCGAAGCACCCACGACAAAACTGAAATGCCGCCCTGTACAATGACAACAAGTACGATCAACGTGACGAGCGACACTCCGGCCGCCCAAAACGGCCTGTTTTCAAATTGCGGCACGAGTTCGTATTCGTGAAACGCTACCTTCCCTCGATACTCGGGATACTGCAATAGCACCTGTTTGGCCAGTTGAATATCGCCGAGCTCGCGAAAGTCTGGATACTTTTGGCGTATCCGCTTTGCGAACTCTGCGGTGGTGAGTTCGTCCAGCCGCGGTCGGAAGATTGCTGGATTCACCGCGACGGTAAAGTGTCCCTTCACATATGCGTCGATCTCGGCTTCGGTAAGGGAACTGGGAAAGTGCACGATGCCGAGTTGTTCGATTTCCACTGGCTTCGTGAACAGAAGGGACGAAGGGTCGGAATTTAAAGCGACGAGTCGCGGCTCGTAACGTGCGATGTGTCTTGAGGACTGATACGCCATCAAAACGACGAACGGTGAGCTCAGGGCGATCAGCATCCACCCAAGCCGTCGAAATCCCCGCTCGAAGGTAGCCATTCGCGGCATATCGTACAACCTTCGATCTACCGGCATCCCTCGGGAACGTCATTTGCGTCCGCCTAACTCTTGTTTCAGCTGCATGTTCGGGACTGCGACGCGACGATCTGCAAAGCCCCGCGATCGCCATTACGGGCGCGATCGAGCGAGGAGCTTCAGTTCGTCAGGTTGGCAGCAAGGAAGAAACGTTTTTATCTGCCAGGCCGGCGAGCAGGAGGGTCATCATTCTGTTTCCCCCCCAATACGCAAACCCCGGCCCTTACTTCGCCGGCTGGAAGCCGGCGGAACGGCCGGCTGGAAGCCGGCGCTCCGGGTTGTCGCACCGCGCACAAAACTCCCGTCCCTTCACATCGATCTTTTCCACTGCATGCGACGCGGCCATCACGCAGCGGTAGTCGTCGTGGCAGTGCACCAGACCCGCAACGTGTCCGAGCTCGTGGACCGCTTCCTTGATGAGGCGGTCCACGAGCTTTTCGCCGTTCGGCGGCAATCCGTAGAACTCCTCGGTCAGCCGGTGATACGAAACGACGGCGGCGCGGCCGTTCAACTCCGCCTCGCCGAACACGAACGTGAGAATCGGGATGTAGAGATCGACTTCGGTGATGCCGAGAAGCACGTCGCCGTCGAAGCGCGTCACGAGCTTCTCGAGAAGCATCGTCGAGTGATGCTGATTGCGCTCGGGATGGCGTGCGAACGACGGATCGAAGGTCGTCTTCCCGATCGCGGCATTCGCAATCGAATCACAGACGAGACGCAAGAGCGCCTCGTCGGGATGACCGATCCGAACGATCTCTACGTTCATACCGTAACGGGTCGCGACCAGCCGAGTTTCTTGAGCTTGTTGTGCAGCGTCACGCGATCGATGCCGAGGACCTGGGCGGTGCGGGTCTGGTTGTAGCCGCACTCCTCGAGCACGCGAAGGATGTGCGCGTTCTCGATGGATTCCAGCGAGCGATTCGGATCGTCGCTGATCGGTGCCGCCATGGCGACCGGCGGCGCGACGGGCGCCACACGCCGGATGGCGAAGTCCTCTTCGCGAAGCTCGGGCTCGGATGCGACGACGAGCGCACGCTCGATCGCGTTCTCGAGCTCGCGGATGTTGCCCGGCCAGTCGTACTGCTGCAGCAGCGTCATCGCGGCGGGGGAGATGCGGTTGATCTTCCGATTCATCTGCGCCGCGTACTTGCGGAGGAAGTGGTCGACGAGCAGCGGAATGTCGTCGCGGCGCTCGCGCAGCGACGGAAGGTGCATGCGGAAGACATTCAGCCGATAGAAAAGATCCGGACGGAACGAGCCCTCGCCGACGAGGCGCTCCAGATCGCGGTTCGTGGCGGCGACGCAGCGGAAATCGACCTTGATGGTCTGATTGCCGCCGACGCGCGTGATCTCGTGCTCCTGCAGCACGCGCAGCAGATCGGTTTGTGTCTTCAGGCTGATGTCGCCGATCTCGTCGAGGAAGACCGTGCCGCCGTCGGCGATCTCGAACTTTCCCTTCTTGCGGTATTGCGCGCCGGTGAACGCGCCCTTTTCGTGGCCGAACAGCTCGCTCTCGAGGAGCGTGTCGGTGAGAGCGCCGCAGTGAATCGCGACGAGCGGATGAAAACGGCGGCGGCTGGCGTCGTGAATCGCACGCGCGACGAGCTCCTTGCCCGTGCCGCTCTCGCCGGTGATGAGCACCGTGGCGTCGGTCGGCGCGACGCTCTCGATCGCGTGCATGACGGTGTCCATGGCCCGGCTCTGGCCGATGATCTCGGAGTGCTCGAGCGCGTGCGAGGTGAGGACTTCCTTCAGACGGAGGTTCTCCTCGTTCGCGTGGCGCAGGGCCATGGCGTTGTTCACGAGATTCGCGACGTCGTCGGGATCGAGCGGCTTGGTGATGTAGTCGAACGCGCCGTTCTTCAGCGCGGCGACCGCGGTCTCGACCGACGCGTAGCCGGTCATGATGATGACCGCCATCTGCGGATCGACTTCGTGCATGCGGCGCTGCAGCTCGATGCCGTCGGTGCCGCGCATGCGGATGTCGACGAGCGCGACGTCCCACGTCCGCTCCGCCATTCGCGTCAGCGCATCGTTCCCGCCTTCCGCGGTCGCGACCTCGTAACCCTCGTCCACGAACCAGCGCCGCAACGAGTCGCGAACGCTCGGCTCGTCATCGACGATGAGAATGCGTCCCGGCATGATCGACCTCCTGAGTCTCCGTGAGCGCCGCGATCGGAATCGTGATCGTGAAGCGCGTTCCGCGTCCGACTTCCGACCAGACGTCGATCGCGCCGTGATGGCGCTCGACGATGCGGCGGCTGATCGCAAGTCCGAGCCCGACGCCTTTTCCTTCTTCCTTCGTCGTGACGAACGGCTCGAAAAGCTGCGAGAGGAGATGCGGCGGAATGCCCATGCCGTTGTCCTCGACGCAGATCACGACGTTGTCTTCTTTTGTTGAGGTATTCAGTCGCAGCACGCCCGAGCGCGGCATGGCCTCGATGGCGTTCATGATCAGCGCGAGCAGGAGCTGCTCGATCTGGCCCGCATCGCCGCGCAGCGTCGGGAGCTTTTCGTCGAGCTCGAGCTTCAGCGAAATGTCGCCGAGGTCGAGCTTGTGCTCGACGAGCTTCAGGCACTGGCGCACGAGACGATTGACCTCGACGTCGCCGACGTTCATCGGCTCGACGCGCGCGAAGCTGAGCAGGCTGCGCACGATCTCGCCGCAGCGGCGGCTCTCCGATTCGATGAGCAGCGCCGACTCGCGCATGTCGTCGGAATGCGCGGCCGCGTCGCCGCGCTCGATCCATTTGCGCAGCAGCTTCGCGGAGGTGAGCATCCCGGAAAGCGGGTTGTTGATCTCGTGCGCGACGACCGCGGCGAGCTTGCCGAGCGAGGAGAGCTTCTCGGCCCGGATCATCTGATCCTGGGCCTGCCGCAGCTCCGCGGTCTTGCGCTGCACGCGCTCCTCGAGCGTGCGGTTCGCGGCCGTGATCTCGCGGCTCATGCGAAAGACGACGAACGCCGTCACGAGCAGTGCGATCACGGTCGCGATCGTGCTGACGATCACGAATTGCATCGACGTCCGATGGACGCGCGTGTCGGTCGCGGCGAGCGAGAGCCGGACGTCGAGCGCGCCGAGAACCTTTTGCGAGGGCGGATGGGCGTGGCAGGCAGCGCTCGCGCAGGTGGCGTTGTTGCGGATCGGCGTGGTGATGCCGATGACGTGCTTCTCGGCGGCGGCGTCTTTGCGGATCGAGGAGAACGCGACGGCCGAGTGCGAGTCGAGGATGCGCAGGCTGACGACGTCGCGCTGCTGTCCGATCGCCTCGACGATCCCCTTCAGCGCCGCGCGATCGTTGCGCAGCATGTAGTGCGACGTGCTGCGCGCGATCAGATCCGTGACGCGGGCCGCCGATTCGAGCTGCGCGTCCTCGAGGCCGCGGCGGTGCAGGCTCACGGTCGTGAAGCCGAGCGTCGCGAACGTGGCGACGAGGACCACGAAGACGACGGCGACGACATTGCTGTCGCCGCCGTCCCATCGTGGTCGCATCACGCGCCTCGCAGGCTGGGCTCGTGCGTGAACACCGGGAGGTACTTCACTGCGAGCCCGAAGAGCATGATGCCGATCGAGATCATCATCAGCGTCACGGAGACCTCGCTCCACTTCGGAACGTAGGTCACGCCCGCCCACTGCTCCATGCCCGTCACGGCGATGTTCAAACGATTCACGACAAATCCGAGTACGGTGACGATCGCGACGACGTACAGACGCTGCGGGTTCTCACGAACCGCCTTGAACGACAGAAGCGCGATCGGAATGGCGATCGACATCGCGATCTCGAGCCAGAACAGACCGGCGACGTTGGTCAGATGCAACGCCTGCGGCCACGCGCCGAGGCGCGTGAGGTCCTGAAGGCGCAGCACGCCGTAGACGACGAGCGCGATCAGCAATACGCGTCCGAGCGCATCGATCAGCGGCTTCTCGAGCGCGTGCTCGAAGTGCCGCGACGACATGCCGCTCTCGAAGAGCGTCATCGCGATTCCCGCCGCCACCGACGAGACGAAGAACAGCACCGGCAGCAGCGACGAGTACCAGAGCGGATGCAGCTTGCCGGGCACGAGAACGTAGAACGTGCCGAGTGCCGACTGGTGCACGATCGCGACGACGACGCCGAGGATGACCAGCGGCGCCTGCAGCGCGCGCACGAAGCGCAGCGGCTTCTCGATGGTCTGCGGCTTCACCAGACGAAGCTTCTCGAGGACCGTCGGCGCGAACTCGAGCGCCATGATTCCCGAGTAGAGCATCACGCACCATCCGACGATGAACATCGGCGAGCGCGGATTCCACATCACGAGCGGATGCCAGATCCGATACGGGCGGCCGAGGTCGAACATCACCGCGCCGATCTCGAGCAGATAGCCGAGAAAGGCGGTGAGCAGCGCCGGCCGGGCAATGGAGCGGAACTTCTCGAGATTGAAGACGTAGACCGTCGCCATCAGCGTGAAGCCGCCGGCGGTGAGCATGATCCCGCCGAGGCAGTCGAAGCCGACCCACAGACCCCACGGCATCGCGTCGCTGAGGTTCGTCGACGCGCCGAGGCCTTTGAAGAAACGGAGATATGTCGCGTACGCGCCGAATCCGAGAATGATGACGAAGAGCGTTTTCCAGAAGGTGATTTTCGGCAATCGCATCGACATCACTCCTCTTTCTTCGCTTCGTTCGTCTTGTCGGACTCGTTCGACGCGACGTGATTGCGGCGATTGGTGATCCACCAGATGCCGCCGAGCATCGCCCACCCGACGGTGGCAACCCTCGGGATCTGATGAATGACGTCGGCGGTCAGATATGGCAGCGGCTTCGTGCCGAGGTTCGACGGCAGTCCGAACTCGGAGAACGGAATCGATGAGAGTTGCAGCACCGACGTTCCGCCGACCTCGGTCTCGCCGTAGATGTGATTGACGTACGCCGATGGATTTTCCGACAAGCGCTTGTGCGCTTCGGCGAGGAGCGTGTCGCGCTCGCCGGAGATCGTCGCGCCGGTCGGGCAGGCTTCGGCGCAGGCCGTGTCCTTGCGATCGGGACAGAGGATGCATTTGCGAACGCCGGGTAGCGCCTTCGACCACTCGTACTTCGGAATGCCGAACGGGCAGGCGACCATGCAGTAGCGGCAGCCCATGCAGCGGTCTTCCTCGTACACGACCGGACCGTTCGCGGTTTTCTTCAGCGCGCCGACGGGGCACGCCGAGACGCACGTCGGATCGACACAGTGCATGCACAGCCGCCGCATGAATTTGTCATTCGGTTTGACGGCGACGTACGTGAACTTGTGATCCGACGTCTTTTTCTCGGCCGCGACGCCCTCGTCGTAACGGAGCTTGTTTTGTTTCGCGCAACCCTCTTCGCACTGAAGACACCCGATGCAAAGTGTTGCGTCGTAGAGGATTGCTTTCGACATGGCGACCTCACTCGATGGCGGATGGCGGAATGCGGATGGCGGAAATCGGAGGCCGTTGCCATCCGTCATCCGCCATCCGTCGATTACTTTTTCAGCGTGCGAAGGAACGTGACGAGCGCCTTCGCCGTCGCTTCGTCCGCGACTTTGGTCTTGTGCTTCGCGTCGGTAGTGAGGAATTTCACCAGGTCGGCGTCGGACTTGCCCTGGATGGCAGCCCCGCTGAGATCGGCTTTCGCCATCTTCTTTCCATCAGCGCCGTGGCACATCTGGCACTTGGCGGTGAAAACCGCAGCACCATCCGCGAATGCGGCGATCGGGAACGCGAGAACGGCGATCAGAACGACAGTGATTGTTGTTTTTTTCATCATCAGCCTCCGACGCGAACGTACCGCTGTCACGGATTCCGAGCAGTGACAGGGTCGTTGGCGGTCCGGTGACCCAGTCGCGAGGGAGCGGTGATCGCGATCACCGGCTGCGACGTTCGTCACATCGCGGACTGACGCGCGTCATACCGGCGCGATCGGCATGGGCCTACGTTGATGTGCAGACGGGCGTCGACGCCCGCCGCGGCCCGTGAGTGGCCGCCCCCACGATGGAGGTGGAGCATGGAACCGCTCGTACCGAAGCTGATCCTGGTCCCGACAGACCTGAGCGAGCCGGCGGCACATGCGCTGCGCTACGCAAGCGCGCTCGGCGAACGATTTGATGCCCACCTCCTCGTGATTTATGCGGATCCGTTCGTTCCTCCGGTTGATTTCACAGCCAGCGCCGCAGGCGTGTTCCAGCTCTCGCGAGACGTGATGATCGACAGCGCACGCGAAGAGCTGCAAAGGCATGCGGAAGAAAACATCGCCGAGGATGTGCCATTCGACGTGCGCGTCATCGTCGGCGAACCGCTCGATTCGATCCTCGCGCAGGTGCGCGAGTCCGGTGCGAACCTGATCGTGATGGGAACGCACGGACGGACAGGCGTCAGACGACTCCTGTTCGGATCGGTGACCGAGGCGGTCATGCGTGTGGCACCGGTGCCGGTGATCGCGGTGAATCCTGCCGCCACCATCACGGCCGAGGTGAAGAAGGTTCTCTCGCTCATGACCTTCACACCCGCATGCCGCGACGCCCTGCTACGCGCCTCGGCGCTGGCCAGTGATGCAGACGTGCCGTTCGTTCTGCTGACGAATGTCGAGAGTCCCGACGCGCACATGGGCGCGCTCGAGCTGATGCGCCTCGAGCGATGGGTGCCCGAGGAGCTCGCGGGCCGCGCAGAACTGAAGCTCGTGTCGAAGGACGAGGACTCCATCCTGCAGGTTGCCGCCGACACCGGCGCCGATCTCATCGCCCTCGGCGTCCCCGCGGGCCGCAATTTCGCGGAGTCCCTGCGCGGCACGATCGCGGAGCGCGTCGTACAGCGAAGCGTCTGTCCAGTGCTGACCGTGAACGCGTACGTCGCAGGCGTGGTGCCGGTGGAAGAGCGGGAGCTGGTCACGGCGTAGCAGTTGCCGCGACTGCGGTCGCGGCAAGGCAAAGCGGCGATTGCGGTCGCCGCACTTCCAAAACACTACGGCGATGCTCGCGCGTAGAATGCCCGTCATGACGCATTCCGTTGAGGAGCTTTACGAAAAGGCATCCGAGCTTCCAGCTGAGGAGCGCGCCGAGCTTGCCGGACGTCTTCTCGAAAGTATCGAGGTCGAGCCGGATCAGGGCGTCGAAGAAGCCTGGGCGGCGGAAATCGAACGGCGGATGGCGGACTACCGTGCGGGTCGGATCAGGACGATCTCCTGGAGCGAGGTTCGCGCGCGGTTGCATCATCCGAGCGAACCGTTGATTCCGGGATATTGGCGCACGCGCCTTCAGCGCTGAACGCAACGCGAACGCCGTTTGCACTCCCCGTGTTCTTCGCTGCACGTCGAGGAGGACGCAATGCGCGTACTGGTGGTGGGAGCAACGGGAACGATCGGCGGGGCGGTCGCGGAGGCGTTGTCGGCGGGCGGTCATGACGTGGTGCCGGTCAGTCGAAGTCATACGCCGATCACGGTCGACATCTCCGTGGCGGATTCGATTCGCGCGATGTATGGCGCGGTCGGTGTCGTCGATGCCGTGATCAGTGCGGCCGGCGATACCGCGCGGCGACGGCCGCTCGCGCAGATGACGGACGAGGACTTCGACTATTCGATTCGCCACAAGCTGATGGGGCAGGTGAATCTCATTCGGTACGGGTTCGACACCATCCGCGATGGCGGGTCGATCATCGTTACGAGCGGCATCCTCGGGCGCCTGCCGATGCCGGGCAGCGAGACGATCAGTCTCGTCAACGCCGGCCTCGAGGGCTTCGTGCGCGCGGCCGCGCTCGAGGCGCCGCGCGGCATTCGCGTCAATGTCGTCAGCCCGCCGTGGCTCACGGAGACACTGGAGGCACTCGGCATGCACGACACTTCAGGATTGCCCGCGGCAGTCGTGGCGGGGACTTACGTCGACGCGGTTGCCGGGAATCAGACCGGCGCGGTGCTCGAGCCCTGAATTACGGACACTCCGGCGCCTTGCCCGGCGTTCCGGTGAATGCGCGGATCACCTGCTGCGGCTGTGCGTGCGTCCACCAGTTCCAGACCGCGTCATGGAAACTGATGCCGTTGACCTTCGTGCGGAACACGCGGTCGTCATTCGTGAATGACTCGTGGTCCGTGCATTGCGGCACGAACAAACCGGGCGTCGCGCCGCGCGTCTCTTCCGGCGTCTGCATGTTGCGAAGCTCGTCCTCGACGTGCGTCCCGTAATCGGTTGCCGTGCCGAAGCCCGCACTGACATAGTCGCTGCCGATATTCGAGTCCTGTTCGTCCTGGCGGATGAAGAACGGCGTCGTGATGTGATTGAGATTGACGTGCTCGCCGTCGCTGCAGCGCCACTCCGTTCCCGGCGCGTGCGATGCATGCCACTGCTCGCACGACTCGTCATTACGCGCCGCGAGCAGATTGAAGTCGATCTCCTGCCTCGTGGCCTGAGTGTATGTGTCGTAACGGCACCCGCGCGACGGATCGTTCACACAATAAATGCTCTTCGTGAAATCGCGATTCTCGCCGAGCGGTGAGTAAATCGCGTCGATGAGTCCGCGAAAATCGAGAGCGGGATTCGTCGACCGTAGTTTCGCGCCGACGCGATCGAGATTCGCGCGTGTGCCCGCGCCGCCGGCCGAGCTGCCGGCGAAGAGCACCGCGGTCGCGGAGTCGAGATCGGGCCACGCCGTCGCATCGCCCTGGCCGCCGAACTCGTGATGCGTCGCGTGACGCCGTCCACCCGGACGCGCATTACGCAGCGTGTCGAGAACGGCGTCGATGATGCGCGAGCCTTTGAAGTAAATCGTGTAATCGCGCGCCTGTCCGTTATTGAGCGCCGCGGAGACGGTCTTCGTGCTCGTTCCGGTCCACGTGTCGGAGCTGCAGTAGTAAATGAGCACGCGATTCCACGAGCCGAACTGATTCAGCGGCGTCGGATTCAGAAACCCATTGCCCTGGATCTGCGCCTTCGCGATCGACGTCGACATCTTATCGAAGCCGTAATTCGTATTGACGCTGCACCACCGCTCCGCGCAACTCTGCCCGTCGTGGCATCCGCCGCCGCCTTGCAGGAAGATGATCCATTTGTCGCGATCGGCGGCCTTCGACGATGGCGCGTAATAAAAGACCGCCGGCGTGCCGTCGTTGCAGACCGCTTCGGGAAACACCGTCGTGTCGACTGTGTAGCGCGTCAGGTCCGTCCCCGCGCCGAGGCCGCCGGCAGAGCCCTGCTGGGCGCAGGTGAACGTCTGCGGAAGAGGATTCGCTGCTCGTGATGCGATCGCCGCGAGGGAGACGACGATCGCGATGGAAATGCTTTTCGTCATGCGCGGGAAGTCTACACAGCCTTGCGTAACCGACGTTCGATCCCGCATCATGTTTACCTCCCATGCGAAGGACTCGCTGGTCCGCCCTGGCGATCGTGTGCAGCGCGATCGTGCTCGCCGCGTGCAGCACGCATGGCGAGGATACCGACCAGCTCTCGGCGGCGCGAAAGCGATTGCGGCCAGCCGGCTGCGGCGCCAAACCCGCCGTCGCCGCCGTCGCCAGCGTCAACGGCGATCCGCACGAGACGTTCCTCGGCGACTGGGTCATCGTCTCCGTCTGTCATCTGCAGGATCTCCTCGCGGCCGCGGACGCGGCCCAGGAGCCGGTCACGCTGTTCATCGAAGGCCGCGACACCGGCAACCTGCCGACGGGCATCGATCTCGAGTCGGGAACGCTGACCTACATCGTCGACCGCAACGACAAGAATCGCGATCTCTGGCGGCCGTTTCTCTACGACCCGCTGTTCGACCCGCAGGTGTCGCTGCACGTCAGCGTCGGCATGCAGACCGAGCGGCCGATTCCGCGCACGCCCGGCGCGAACATGACCATCCGCCTCACCAAGATCTGGGTCGACTGGTACACGGGGCTCTGGCTCGGTCTCCTGGCTCTCGTCGCGGTGATGATTGTCGCGAGTGCGATGTGGACGGACATGCTGCGCGACGGCCCGGCCATCGACGGCGTTCGCCAGCCGTACAGCCTCGCGCGCTCGCAGATGGCGTGGTGGTTTTTCCTGACGGTGGTCAGTTACTCGTTCATCTGGCTGATCACCGGCGATCGCGACACGATTCCTCCCTCCCTGCTCGGACTGATGGGTATCAGCGCGGCGACGGCGCTCGTTGCGGCGGCGATTCCCGACAAGAGCGGCGAGGTGAGAGCGTCGAAGAGCTGGTGGCGCGACGTCGTGAACGATGCTCACGGTTCCGTCGCGCTCGATCGCCTGCAGATCGTCGTCTGGACGCTCATCCTCAGCGGCATCTTCCTGACGTCCGTGATCTGGGAGCTGACGATGCCCGAGTTCAGCGCGACGCTGCTCGCGCTGATGGGCATCAGCTCGGGCACGTACGTGGGATTCAAGCTGCCGCAGAAGAAGGAGTGATTCAGGCGGCGTGTTCCAGCCCTGATTGGACCAACGTCATGCTGAGCCGCGGCAGACGGCGAAGCAACTCAAGTTGCGCGAATTGAGTTCCTTCGCTGCGCTCAGGATGACGAACGCGTTGCTGTCATCCCGAGCGGAGTCGAGGGATCCGGGCGGGTGGTGAAGGACGCGCGACCCCACCACGCCAGATCCCTCGACTCCGCTCGGGATGACAGTTCGGAACATTGTTCACGGCCTATAAGGATGACGGAACGGGTCCCGATCTCACTCGCGTCTTATGGTGCACAGCCGTACAGAGTCGTTGCCAGCAGCCGTCGCGCTTCTTCATCGGTGAGATGCGGGTGGCGCTGCTTTGTTCCGGCGAGCGCGAAGGAATGCGCCAGATCGCTCAATTCGAGCGCGACGCGAAGGCGACCGGCTTCGCCCATGCGGACGTAGGCTTCTTCCTGAAGTTTCGCGATCGGCTCACTCGTATCGGGGGAGTGCAACACGAGTTGACATTAGCACAGAGTGGAGCGCGGGCGTTTGCGCCCGCGCTCTATCAATCGTTATTTCTTGAGCGTGCGGATGAAGGCGATCTGCGCGGCGATCTCGGCCGGCGTGAGCTTGCCTTTGTAGGAGGGCATTTTTCCCTTGCCGTCCGTGACGATCGTCGTCAGCTGCGCGTCGGTCTGCTTCTGCACGTCGGCGGATCCGAGGGGGCGGAGCTTGAGGTTCTTGCCCATGGTCGTGTTGCCGGAGCCGTCGGCGCCGTGGCACATCGCACATTTCGCCTTGAACACGGCGCCGCCGTCGTCGGCGATCGCGGGCAGCGCGAGCGCCAGCAGCACAATCGTCAGAAGAGCCATTGCCTTGCGGTTCATCATCTCGTTCTCCTTTGTCTTTTCCACTACATGCCGCCGCCGGTATGGCAGTCGGCGCAATTCACGGCGCGCAGGTCGCCGAGATCAACCGGATGTTCGAATGTCGTATTCGTGGATCCCTCCGCCGGAATGACGGTGTGACAGACGGTGCACTCCTTGCTGATGCGCTTTCCGTCCGCGCTGACGTGCTGATCGTCGTGGCAGCGGAAGCATCCGAGAGACATCATGTGGCCGACGTTGTCTGGATGCGTGCGCCAGTCGACTTTCATCTCGGGGAAACGCGTCGTCTGGAAGATTTGCTGTAATGCGGTCACGGCGCCGGCGATCTGCGGCTGTTTCGACGCATACGCGGCGGCTGCATTTTCCTTGTACCAGGCGGGGAAATCCTTTGCGATACCGGCGACGGCGGCCTCTGTCGACGGATAATCCTTCGCGAGCACGGCCACGGACTGCTGTTTCACGAAGGGCAGCGAGCGATCGATCCTGCCGGCGCGAATCGCCGTGTCGACGGAGCGATCCGGCGAAACGTAGATGTGCGTCGGACGATTGTGGCAATCGACGCAGTCCATGCGCCGTTTCGGCATCGACGCGAGCTGCGCATCGGTCAATTTCGAGTCTTCAGCTTTGAAAACCGTGACTTTGCCCGTGCGACGATCCTTCATCTGCACCCAGGGAATGGCCTGCCGCTGGCGATCGGTGGCGATGTAGGTCATTTCATTGGCAATGTTCATGTGCCAGTGAATGCCGGACACCGGGCCGCTTTCCGGGCTGCCGCCGCCGGTCTTGATCAGCATGCGCACTTCGCGAGGCGTGCTCTCCTCGTCGTACATGTAATGATCGAAGGTCTTCAGTTGCCCGCCCCAGAACTTCGCGGGCCAGTGACATTGCTCGCATGTTTCCTGAGCCGGACGGAGACTCTCGACGGGACTCGGAATCGGACGCGGATATTTCTTCGCCAGCGCTGAATAAACCTGATAAGAGCCGGAGAGTTTCGATCGCACGAACCATCCCGCACCCGGTCCGATGTGGCAGCCGGCGCAGCCGACGCGCGCGTGCGGCGACTGTTTGTACGCGGTGTACTCAGGATGCATGACCTGGTGGCACATCGTGCCGCAGAACGCGTCGGAATCGGTGTAGTGATACGCCTGATAGCTGCCGACCACGGTCATCGTCACGAAGAAGATCAGTCCCATGGCGGTGGCGATTGTGATGATGCGCGTCCGCCGCACATTGAGATCGATCCGCGGGTATTGAGGCGTGACGTCCGGTGCCGCGCGGCGGCGCCGGCGCCGCTCGAGCAGGATTCCAATGACGAATCCGGTCAGGCCGACGATCAGGATGGCCGGCGCGACGACCCATGTGAGCACGCCGAAATAGGGCGTCCCGTGCGCCTGGGTGCTGTCGACGTAGATCAGAAAGCCGAGGTTCGCGAAGGCGACGATCGTGACCGCGGCGGCGATCTGACTGATCAGATTCCGGGAGAGTGAAACGTGTTTGCGAGGTGTGTCCGCCATCAATTCTCCGTCAGTGCGTGAATTTCGAGAGCAGCGTAGCGTAGATCGCGATGATCAACAGGACGCCGATTGTCAGAGCCGTGAAGCCGAACCACCGCGCGAACGCGACCTGCTGTTCGGTGGGCGGTGTCGTCAGATATTCGTGCAGACGCCCCTCTTCCACGAGACGCGCGTATTCGTCCGGACGCTCGTCGCGGAATCGCTCCAGCGGCATCCGTCCGGTGAACATCACCGGATCGAGCGGGAACGCCTCCGGGCGCAGATGCGTGTGGAAGAAGTGGAACGTGAAGATGAAGCCGATCGCCAGCAGCGCCTCATCGCCGTGCACGAGCATCGCCACGTTCAATGCCCAGCCGGGCAGGACGCGCGTGACGACCTGCGGAATCCAGAGCATCAGGCCCGACAGGCCGATGACCGGAACGCCCCAGAACACGGCGAAGTAATCGAATTTCTCCCAATACGTGTAGCGATCGAACCTCGGCCGCGGTCCGAGGTAGAAGAACCACTTCAACATGTTCTTCAGATCGACGAGATCGCGCACCCGCGGCATCAGTGAATTCGGGCCCCAGAAAAGGGAGCGATCGCCTTTGAAGAATGCGCGCAGCAGGAAGATCAGGTGATAGAGCGCATAGCCGAGCGTCACGACCGCGAACGTGCGGTGGATGACCGACGACACGCCCACGCCGCCGAAGAATTTCGCGAGAGCCTTGCCCCACGGGTGATCCGAGTACATCAGCGGCAGCCCGGTTGCGGCGAGGCCGAGGAAGCTGACGACGAGGGCGATGTGCGTGAACATCGTCTGCTTGCGGAAGCGGAGCACCCAGGTGCCTTCCGTTGATTCGTGTTTCGGCATTTCACCGCGCACGAGCATCACGATGGAGCGCTGGATCCACAGCAGCATGTGCAGTCCGAAGAATGCAAATACGCCGATGAGGAGCCACTTCATCAGATAGTTGTAGACGTAATAAACCTGGGGCGATGTCTTCGCATTGTGCGGATCGGCGTGCGGCTGGAACGTCGCGAAATTCGGCGTCGCATTGGCGTGGCACTTCGCGCAGGTTTTGACGCGGTTCTTCGGATTGATGGAAGAGCGCGGATCGCTCTTCGGGAGATTGAGGTGCGGCGTGTGGCAGTCGGAGCATTCCGCCGCGGCGACGAATCCGAGCTCAGTGGCCTGGCCGTGGAAGCTGTCGCGATAGGTCGGGGCCTCGGCGGCGTGACAGTTCGAGCACTGGCCGACCATGCCCAGACGGAATCCCGCCGTTTGCGTGCCTTTGATGCCGTGCGCCTCATGGCAGGA
>Ga0075425_100001116_pt1 | contig 25916 bp, 32 predicted proteins | sample SoiMethybrSBSTD4_FD_75300 | JGI IMG/M metagenome (GOLD analysis project Ga0075425, IMG submission 75300) | Bulk soil microbial communities from a Populus tree surrounding site in Tennessee, USA - Soil MetaG P. TD hybrid SBSTD4 | ecosystem: Environmental > Terrestrial > Soil > Tree plantation...
CCGAATTAGACCTTCAGAAGGTCGTGGGCGAGATAGCGCTGGCGGAAGGTCTCGAAGTCGACGTCGTCTGCGGCTTCGAGCTCGCGCTGCTTCACCAGTGATTCGTCGGCCAGTCTGGCGAATTTTTCCCTGACTTCCTTCGTTAGTTCCAAACCACGAAGGGTGCCCTTGTGCAGCGTCGACTCGATCAGCACGAAGCGGATGAAGGAGTTGTCGTGGTTGCGCGCCATGGCGTGCAGGACGCGGGCGGATGGGGTCAGGGATGGGTCTTCTGCGAGTTTCAGGGCCTCTTCCACAGCTTCCGAATGCGCAGCTCCTCCTAATTCGGAGTCCAGACAGCTCGCCACGGCCTGGCACTCGCGCAGCACTTCGAGCGCCCAGTCCTTGAGCTTGCGGCCGCCGCCCTGGTGGGCGAGGTCGAGGCCCGGCTGGCGGCCCTGCAGCGCGACGCGGAGCTGGTTGGAGCGCACTTCGCCGATCTCGCGCGCGTTGTCGGGCGGGCTTTCCTTGAGGAGGCAGTGCAGCAGGAAGACGTCGAGGAAGCGGCAGGTCTGCGGCGTGATGCCGATCGCCGCGAAGGGATCGAGGTCCATGAGGCGCGCCTCGACGTACTCGACGCCGCGCTCGCGCAGCGCGTGGAGCGGCCGCTCGCCGCGGCGGATGCGGCGCTTGGGCCGGATGGAGCTGTAGAACTCGTTCTCGATCTGCAGGAGCGTGGTCGAGAGCTGCCGGTAGTTGTCGCCGTCGCGGATGCCGATCTGCTCGTAGGGCTTGTAGGGCTGCGTCAGCGCGTCGTAGAGCGAGGCGGTGTAGTGGTCGAGGTCGTTGTAGCTCACGCGCAGCGAGGCCTGCGCGTCGCTCTGGTAGCCGAGGTTGCCCATGCGCAGCGACGTGGCGTGCGGCGCGTAGTGCGTGCCGGGGGCGAGCTCGACCAGCTCGTGCTTGCGGCCGGCGACGAAGCTAGAGCACACCGCGGGCGAGGCGCCGAAGAGGTAGAGCAGCAGCCACGAATGGCGGCGGAAGTTGCGGATCAGCGCGAAGTACTGCTCGCTCGATGTGCCGGGCAGCGAGAAGTTGTAGTGGATGCCCGAGATCGCCTGCATGCGCCGCCCATAGCGGTGCGCAAGGCCGATGCGGTAGACGGTCTTCGCGCGACCGACGTTGGAGGTGCCGTAGCGGCCGATCGGGATCTGGTGGTCGGCGGGCAGGTTGCACGGCATGCTCGCGGCCCACAGCACCTCCTCGCCGATCGCGCGGTAGACGACCTGGTGGATGTGCCGCAGCTCCTCGAGGCAGCTCTCGACCGTGCCGTGCACGCCGGTGATGAGCTCGAGCTGCGACTCGCTGAAGTCGGTGGTGATGTGCGGGTGGGTGAGCGCCGAGCCGAGCGCCGTGGCGTGCGGCGCCTGCGAAAGCGAGCCGTCGGGCCGCACGCGCAGGCTCTCCTTCTCGATGCCGCGCCGCATGCCTTTCAGGACATCAGGCTTCAGCGCGCGCAGCCGCTCTTCCAGTGTGCTCATGGGGATGGCGAGAGTATCAGCGATCGCTTGCATTCCGCCCGTGCATGCAGGGCTGGAAGGATATACAGTATCGGCCCGTGGAGGCCAAGGACAAGTTCAAGAAGCTGAACGCCGCGCAGCGCGCCGCGGCGTGCCACGGCGACGGCCCGCTCCTGATCCTCGCCGGCGCCGGCACCGGCAAGACCGACACGCTCGCGCACCGCGTCGCGCACCTCGTGCTCCAGGGCGCGAACCCGCAGCGCATCCTGCTCCTCACCTTCTCGCGCCGCGCCGCGCTCGAGATGACGCGCCGCGCGAGCCGCATCGTCGGCGAGCTGGCGATGCAGGCACGGCTGCCGTGGTCGGGCACTTTCCACTCGATCGCCAACCGGCTGATCCGCCGCTACGGCGCGCGGCTCGGGCTGCAGCCCAACTTCAGCGTGCTCGACCGCGGCGATGCGGCCGACCTCATGGACCTGGTGCGCCACGAGCTCGGGTTTTCCAGGCAGGAGCGAAGGTTCCCGAGGAAGGACACCTGCCTCGCGATCTACTCGCACCGCGTCAACACGCAGGGCTCGCTGCGCGAGACGCTCGACACGGTGTTCCCGTGGTGCGCGGAGTGGGAGGCCGAGCTGACGCGCCTCTACCGCGCCTACGTCGAGCGCAAGCTCGAGAACCAGGCGCTCGACTACGACGACCTGCTCCTCTACTGGCACGCGATGATGGAGGACGCGGCGCTCGCGCGCGAGCTCGGCGCCGCCTTCGACCACATCCTGGTCGACGAGTACCAGGACACCAACGTCCTGCAGGCCGGGATCCTCTCGCGCCTGCGGCCCGACGGCCGCGGCCTGACGGTGGTCGGCGACGACGCGCAGGCGATCTACTCGTTCCGCGCGGCGAGCGTCGAGAACATCCGCGGCTTCGCCGGCCGGTTCCATTCGGAGGTGGTCTCGCTGGAAGACAACTACCGCTCGACGCAGCGCATCCTCGACGCGGCGAACGCGGTGATCGGCAAGAGCCTGCGCTCCACCACGGGCGAGGGCGCGAAGCCGCGCTACGTGAGCGTCGCCGACGACGCCGCGCAGGCGAGCTACGTGGTGACCCGGGTCCTCGAGAACCGGGAAAAATCGATTCCGCTTAAGAAGCAGGCCGTCCTCTTCCGCAGCTCGCACCACAGCGACCTGCTGGAGCTCGAGCTGGTGCGCCGGAACATCCCCTACGTGAAGTACGGCGGCCTCAAGTTCCTCGAGGCCGCGCACGTCAAGGACCTGCTCGCGCTCCTGCGCTGGGCCGACAACCCGAAGAACCGCATCGCCGCTTTCCGCGCGCTGCAGCTCCTGCCCGGCGTCGGGCCGGCGACGGCGCAGCACGCGTTCACGCGCTTCGAGACGAGCGGCTGGGAAAGTTTGAATCTCATCGATGAGCCGCTGGCGCAGTTGCTGGGCTCGATCTCGGAACCCGAGCACCCCTGGGCCGGCCAGGTCGCGCGCGTGCGCGAGTGGTACGAGCCGCACCTCGCGCGCCTCTACGAGCAGGCGCAGGTGAGAGCGGCCGACCTGATGCAGCTCGAGCAGATCTCGACGAGGTTCAAGGACCGCGAAACGTTCCTGAGCGAGCTCGCGCTCGATCCGCCGGCCGCGAGCGGCGACCTCTCGGGCGATCCGCTGCTCGACGAGGACTACCTCATCCTCTCGACGGTGCACTCGGCGAAGGGCCAGGAGTGGGACACGGTGACGATCCTCAACGTCGCCGACGGCAGCTTCCCCTCGGAGTTCGCGACCGGCCGCGCCGAGATGGTCGAGGAGGAGCGCAGGCTCCTCTACGTCGCGATGACGCGCGCGAAGAGCGAGCTCGACCTCGTCGCGCCGCTCAAGTACTACGTGACGCAGCAGTCGCGGATGGGCGATCGCCACGTCTACGGCGCGCGCAGCCGCTTCCTCACCAAGCCGGTGATGGCTTGCCTGCAGGAGCTCGCCTGGGACGAAAAACCGCCGCTCGACGTAGCGCAGAAGCTACGGTCGATGTGGTGAAGACGACCAGTGGAAATTACCCGACAGACGGTCTTTTGCTCTGCAGAACCGGATACGGGAATTCCCCGCACCGCGCGCCGCCCATAGCGAGCGTCGCGCGCGTATCCGCCTGATCTGAAACGCGCTGGAAAAACCGTGTCGGGCACCCCCGACATCGGCGTGCCGGAAAAGCGTCGAATTTCTAGTCTTCCGCGCTGTCGTATTTGCCGCTACAGTTCGTACGGTTCGTAGTGACATCAATGACACGGCAGGGAGGGGAGCAACATGGGGGCAAGGGGGATCATCGCGGCGCTGTGGCTGTGCGCCTTGGCCGTCTCCGCGAATGCAGTCGCCGCGCAGGACGAGCCCTACTTCGGCCCGCGCCTCATCGAAGAAAAAGTCCGCATCCCCTCGGCGAACGGCCGCACCCTGATCTCCGCCACTATCCTGCGCCCCGAGGGCGAGGGCCCCTATGGCGCGGTGATCCTCAATCACGGCGTCTCCGCTTCCTCGCGAGAGCGAGCGCGTGAATCGTCCGACCTCCTGATCAACGCCGCCGCGGTCTTCGCGCGGCGCGGCTACGCGGTGGTGATGCCGCTGCGCCGCGGCTTCGGCACCACCGGCGGCGAGATGGCCGAGGATCCGGGCTCGTGCTCGAACCCCGACTACAAGCGCGCCGAGGCGAACGCCGCCGAAGACGTGATGGCGGCCTACAACTACGCGCGCACTCTGCCCTACGTCGACGGCAACCGCATGATCCTCGCCGGCCAGTCGGCGGGCGGCATGGTCTCGATCTTCACCGCCGGAACGCGCGCGCCGGAAGGCCTGGTGGCGGTGCTCTCGTTCGCCGGCGGCCGCGGCGGCGATCCCGAAGCGACGCCGGGCGTGCCCTGCGCGATCGAGCCGGTGGCGCGCGTGTTCGACATGCTCGGCAAGAGCGTGCGCGTGCCGGTGCTCTTCAACTACGCCGAGAACGACCTTTTCTTCAGCCCGAAGGTGTCGCGCGGCTGGTACGAGCGCTTCAACGCCAACGGCGCCAACGCCGAGTACGTGCTGCAGCCGGCGTTCGGCAAGGACGGCCACTACCTTTTCGGCGACACGCTCGGCGTGCGCTACTGGCTGCCGACGGTCGAGGCCTTCCTCGCCAGGCACAACGTGCAGTTCGCGCGCCTCGACTCCACCGACCCCGAGCGCCAGAACCTGCTCGCGTTCGATCGCCTGCCCAACATCAGGAGCGAGCAGTGCAAGGGCCTCTACCGTGCCTTCCTCGAGTCGCCCGGGCCGCGCGCCTACGCCGTCAGCGCCGACGGCCGCTGCGGCTTCGCCGGCGGCCTGCAGGACGCGCGCGAGCAGGCGGTCAAGCAGTGCGGCAACGTCGCCAAGGGCGGCTGCGCGCTCTACGCCGTGGACGACGAGGTGATCTGGAAGGAATCGGTCGCCGGCCAGGGTAGCGCGGCGAGCCAGTAGCAAATCGGGGTCAGGCACCGATTTCCTTCAGCTCCGCACTGCCGGAATTCGGTGCCTGACCCCGATTTCCGGGTTTTGTTTTTCCGGGCCTAGACCGGAACCGGCTCGGAATCCCTGGAGCGGTCGGGCGCGGGCGCCTGGGGCTTCTGCTCCCGGCTCTTGCGCTCCTCTTCCTGGCGCTTCTGCTCGCGTCGCGCCTCTTCCGCCCTGCGCTGGTAATACTGCTCCTCGAACTCGTAGCACATAGGCACCTCCATTGAAGTTCGCGCGGATATCCTACTCCTGCGTGGACGACAAGGAGAACCCGCTTCGCGAGGACCGGCGGCTGCTCGGCCGGCTGCTGGGCGAGGTCATCGCCAGTCAGGCGGGCCCCGACGCGTTTGACAGGATCGAGCGCATCCGCCAGGCGGCGGTCGCCTTCCGCAAGGAGAACGCCGGCAAGGCGGAGCTCGAGCGGCTGCTGAACGCGCTCGACCTCGACCAGACGATGGACGTGGTGCGCGCCTTCAGCTTTTTCTCGCACCTCCTCAATATCGCCGAGGACGAGCAGCAGCACCGCCGGCGCCGGGTGCACGCCGAGGCGGGCGCGCCGCGGCGTCCCGGCAGCTTCTCCTACGCGCTCGACCAGGTAAAGAGACCCTTCAAGGAATTGAAAGAATGGTTTGCCCGCGCGCGCGTCGCGCCGGTGCTCACCGCGCACCCGACCGAGGTACAGCGCCAGAGCATCCTCGACTGCGAGCGCGAGATCGCGCACCTCCTCGGCAGGCCGCAAGGCTCCGAGCGCGACGAGGCGATCCGCGCCGAGGTGCTGCGGCTGTGGCTGACCTCGATGCTGCGCCTCCACAAGCTGCAGGCCGCCGACGAGGTGGCGAACGGCATCAACTTCTTCCGCCTCACGTTCCTGAACGAGCTGCCGCGGCTTTATGGCGAATTCGAGGCGGCGCTGCGCCAGAAGTTCGGCCTGGCGGAAGCGCCGCGCCTCGCGCCGTTCCTCACCGTCGGCAGCTGGATCGGCGGCGACCGCGACGGCAACCCGAACGTCGACGCCGGCGTGCTGCGCGCGGCGCAGGCGCAGCACGCGCGGCTGCTCTTCGACCACTACCTCCAGGACGTGAACGCGCTCGGGCGCGAGCTCGGGCTCTCGGCGCGCCTGTCGAGCGTGCCGGCGCAGGTGCACGCGCTCGCGGCGCGCTCCGCCGACAACTCGCCGCACCGCCAGGACGAGCCCTACCGCCTCGCCCTGAGCGGCATCTACGCGCGGCTCGCCGCGACCTCGGAGCATCTCGCGCAGCACATGGCGAGCCCGCCGCCGATCGGCACGGGTGAGCGGTACGCGAACGCGGAAGAGTTCGCCTCCGAGCTGGCGACGATCTCCCATGCGCTGCAGACGCAAGGCGCGGGGCTGCTCGCGCACGGCCGGCTGCGGGCGCTCGAGCGCAAGGTCTCGCTCTTCGGCTTCCACCTCGCGGCGCTCGACCTGCGGCAGAGCTCGGACGTGCACGCGGCCACGGTGGCCGAGCTGCTCGCGCGCGCCGGTGTCGAGCCGGACTACCCGCGCCTGGACGAGGCTGCGCGCGTCGCGCTCCTCGGCCGCGAGCTCGCCGGGCCGCGGCCGCTGCGCTCGCGGCACCTCGAATATTCGCCACAGGTCGAGAGCGAGCTCGCGATCCTCGAAGCCGCCGACGAAGGCCGCCGGCGCTTCGGCGCGCAGGCGGTGCCGCGCTACGTGATCTCGCACTGCGACTCGGTCTCCGACCTGCTGGAAGTCGGCGTGCTGCTGCGCGAGGCGGGGCTCCTGCGCCCGGGCGACGCGGCGCCGCTCGCGCTCGACATCGTGCCGCTTTTCGAATCCATCGAAGACCTGAACAAGTGCGGAAGCATCCTCGCCGCCGCGCTCGACCTGCCCCTCTACCGCGGCTGGGTGCAGGGGCGCGCCGGCGAGCAGGAGGTGATGCTCGGCTACTCCGACAGCAACAAGGACGGGGGCTACCTCACCTCCAACTGGTCGCTCTACAAGGCGGCCGAAGCGCTCCTCGCCACCTGCAGGAAGCGCGGCGTGCGCCTGCGGCTTTTCCACGGCCGCGGCGGCACCATCGGCCGCGGCGGCGGCCCGAGCTACGAGGCGGTGCTCGCGCAGCCGCCGGGCAGCGTCGACGGCGCGCTCAGGCTCACCGAGCAGGGCGAGGTGATCGCGAGCAAGTACGCCGATCCCGAGGGCGGCCGGCGCAACCTCGAGACCCTCGCCGCCGCGACGCTCGAGGCGAGCCTCGCGCCCGCCGCGCCGCGCCCGCGCTCGAAGCGCCATGCCGCGATCATGGAGGAGCTCTCGCGCGCCTCGTTCGAGGCCTACCGGGCGCTGGTGCGCGCGCCGGGCTTCATCGACTACTGGCGCGAGTCGACGCCGATCGCCGAGCTCTCGCAGCTCAACATCGGCAGCCGCCCCGCCTCGCGCAAGGGCACCGAGGCGATCGAGGACGTGCGCGCGATCCCCTGGGTGTTCAGCTGGAGCCAGTGCCGGCTGATGCTGCCGGGGTGGTACGGCTTCGGCGCCGCGGTCGAGAAATGGACCCAGGCCGGCGGCAGGCTGGAAGAGCTGAAGGAGATGCACCGCGACTGGCCTTTCTTCCGCTCGGTGCTCTCGAACCTGGACATGGTGCTCGCCAAGAGCGACCTGGCGATCGCCTCGCGCTACGCGGAGCTGGTGAAGGAAGCGGGGCTCCGGCGGGAGGTCTTTGCGAAGCTCGAGGAGGAGTGGCGGCGATGCCGGCGATGGCTGTTCGCCGTTACCGGGCACGGCGAGTTCCTCGCCGAGAACCCGACCCTCGCGCGCTCGATCCGCAATCGCTTTCCCTATCTCGACCCGCTCAACCACCTCCAGGTCGAGCTCCTGCGCCGCCACCGCGCCGACGGCGGCGACGAGCGCCTGCTGCGCGCGATCCACCTGACGATCAACGGCGTCGCCGCCGGACTGAGGAACAGCGGCTAGATGGACCCTCGCCGGCAGAAACTGAAGCAGCTCCTCGCCGCCGGCAAGACCCTCGCCGCGCTCGGCGCCACCGACGCGCTCTCGGCGAAGGTCATCGAGTCGCACGGCTTCGAGTGCGTGTACATCGGCAGCTATGCCACCGCGGCGAGCCGCTTCGGCCTCGCCGACACCGGGCTCCTCACGCTCAACGAGATGGCGGAGCAGGCGCGCACCATCGTCGACGCGGTGCGGGTGCCGGTGGTCGCCGACGCCGAGGGCGGCTTCAACGACGCGGCGAATCTCTGGCGCACCGTGCAGGCGTTCGAGCGCGCGGGCGTGGCGGCGATCCACATCGAGGACCACGCCTTCGGCAAGCACGCCGAGGTGCCGCAGCAGCTGCGCCCTGGCCCCGAGGCCGCGGCGCGCATCCGCGCGGCCGTGGACGCGCGCGGCGATCCCGACTTCCTGATCGTCGCGCGCTCCGACGCGTTCTGGGTGGCGCGCGACCTCGACGACTGCATCGCCCGCCTCAGGCTCTACGCCGAAGCCGGCGCCGACCTGGTGTTCCCGACGCTGGTCGGTCCCGCGGAGCTCGCGGAAGTGCGCCGGCGCGTCGCTCGGCCGGCGATGGTGGTCGACATGCCCGGCCGATCGCTCGCCGAGCACGGCGATGCGGCGATCGTCCTCTACTACGCCTTCTCGGCGCTGGCGCAGCTCGACGCGCTCAACGCCGCCGCGGCGCGCTTCAAGGCGACCGGCCTCGCGCCGGGCAACGCCGCCGACCTGGAAAAGCTGCTCGGCTACCAGGCCTTCGCCGCGCGCGCGCGGAAGTACGGCGAATCCAGCTGATTCGGGGTCAGGCTCGCAATCATCCGCGGTGGATTCGCGCTTGCGCATGTGGCTACATTCGCCCATGCGCCGACTACTCCTGCTCGTTAGCCTGCTCGCTCCACTTGCCGTGCACGCCGACCTCGGCATCAACGTCTACGGCCTCTCGTACCACCTCGACCAGGACAAGGCGAAGGCGCTCGGCGTCGACAACCAGGTCAACCCCGGCCTGGGCGTGCGCTGGCGCGAGGCGCACAGCGAGCGGCTCGACTGGTTCGCCGACGCGGGCTTCTATCGCGACTCTGGGCGCAATACCGCGCTGCTCGCGGGCGGCGGGGCGCTGTGGCACGCGACCGAGGGCCTGCGCCTGGGCGGCGCGCTCGCGGTGCTGCACAGCGACACCTACAACAAGGGCAAGACGTTCATCGCGCCGCTGCCGGTCGCGGCCTACGACTTCCGGCGGGTGACGCTCAACATGGTGTTCCTGCCCAAGGTGCACGAGGTGAACGACATCAATACCCTCGGCTTCTGGGCGACGATCTGGCTGCGCTAGCGGCGGCGCGCGCCTACGGCTGCGCGATGGAGACGCCGAAGCTCATCGTCTCCTGCTTGTACGCCGACGGGATGTAGAGCAGCTCGAGGCGGATCTCCTTCAGCCGCTTCATCTTCAGCGCCTCGGCCGGGAACTCGGCTTCCACCGGCTGGCTCGCCTCCTGCCCCGGGTCGAGGCGCTCCTGGTTGCCGTAGGACTGCGAGGCGTTGAGCGTCGGCGCGGTGCGCTGGTCCTCGAGCGGGATCGCCCGGCCCTGCGAGTCGATGTAAAGGACGCGGCCGCCGAGGAGCCGCAGGCTCTGGTCCTTCGAGACGTTGGTCAGCACCAGCTTGCCGGTGAGGCGCGCCGGCTGGTCGATGCGGCCCGAGCCGTCCTCGACGCGCTCGACGACCTTCATCTCGGTGAGGGCCCCGCTGAGCAGGCTGCCCGTCACGGTGAGGGCGTCGGGCTTCACCGCATAGGTCTTGTCGCTCACCGTCGCCGCCTGCTGCGGCTGCTGCGGCGAGCATCCGGCGGTGCCTGCGGCGAGTACGGCGGCGGCTAGGATTGAGCGGATCGGCATGGTCTTTCTCCTTGGTCGCGCGAGCATGCGGCGCGCCCCCGGGCGGGGTCTGTGCGCCACCGAACGCTCGCGATCCGGCCCTCGCCCTGTGTGCGCTAGCGCACCGTGCGCGCCGGCCGCGTCGCGCAAGATGCGCCCCATGTCCAGGCCCACGCCCCAGCAAGCCGCGATGCAGCGTGCCCTTTCCAGCTGCGGCGGCGAAGCGCCGCTCGCCAAGGCGCTCGGCGTGTCGGTCGCCGAGCTCTCGCTCTGGCTGCGCGGCCGCGAGGACCTGCCGGTAAGCGTCTATTGCAAGGCGCTCGAGATGACGGCCGGCAGGCGCCGCAAGAGCCCCGCCTAGCAGGCTGCGCGCGGATGGGGGTACGATCGGCGGGTGCCGAAAAGCGCCGCCGTCGCGCTGCATTCGCCGCATCACAACCTGCTGCTCGCGGCGCTGCCGCCGGCCGAGCACCGCGGCCTCGCGCCGGCGCTCGAGCTGGTCTCGATGCCCCTCGGCCACGCGGTGTACGAGTCGGGCGCCCGGCAGGGCTACGTCTATTTCCCGACCACCAGCATCGTGTCGCTGCTCTACGTGCTCGCCGACGGCGCCACCGCCGAGATCGCGGTCACCGGCAGGGACGGCCTGGTGGGCATCGCGCTCTTCATGGGCGGCGAGACGACGCCGAGCCGCGCCGTGGTGCAGAGCGCGGGCCACGGCTACCGGCTGGCCGCCTCGCGGCTCAAGACGGAGTTCGAGCGCGGCGGGGCGCTGCAGCACCTGCTGTTGCGCTACACGCAGGCGCTGATCACGCAGATGACGCAGACCGCGGTGTGCAACCGCCACCACTCGGTCGACCAGCAGCTCTGCCGCTGGCTGCTCCTGACGCTCGACCGGCTCTCGGGCAGCAAGCTGCTCATGACCCAGGAGCTGATTGCCAACATGCTGGGGGTGCGCCGCGAGGGGGTGACCGAGGCCGCGGGCAAGCTGCAGGCCGCGGGCCTGATCGAGTACAGCCGCGGCAGGATCACGGTCGTCGACCGTGCCGGGCTCGAGGCGCGCGTGTGCGAATGCTATGCGGTGGTCAAGCGGGAGTACGACCGGCTGCTACCCGCGCTTGCGGCAAGGCCTCAGTAGCTGGACCAGCCCCAGCTGCTGACGATCCACTCCTCCGGCCCTTTCGCGGCAAACTCGATCTGCAGGCTGCGATCCGACGACGAGGACGAGGCGGGGCTGCTCCAGAGGTAGGTCCATTGCAGGGCGCCCTGTCCCTGAATGCCGGCGCGCAGCGCGGTGCGGCGCGGCGTGCCGAGGAGCTTGCGGACCTCCTCCATGCTCATTCCCTGCTTGAGCTCGACCGAATTGCGCTCGCGCTGCGCGAGGCTCGGCGCCGCGCCGGAGCGCGCCGCCTGGGCGAGCGCCGCGCCCGGCAGCAGCGCCGCCAGGAGCAATATCGGCACGCTTCTTCGGAGGTTCATGCCGTGCATGGTGCACGCGCGCGAGGCGCGCGTATGTTCGGTTGCGCGCATACGCGGGGTGCGCTGGCGCACATACCGATCGTCGCGCCGCGCGAATACTGCTCGCCGTGCACGTCCCCGTCGTCCAGAACGAGCTCCTCGCCGCGCTGCCGCGCGCGGCGTACCGCGCGCTGCTGCCGGCGCTCTCGCCGGTCACGCTCGCGTTCGGCGAGGTGCTCAACGAGGCGGGCGGCGCGATCCGGCGGGTCTATTTCCCCTGCGAGTCGATGGTCTCGCTGCTCGTGCCGGTCGAGAGCCACCTCGACCTGGAGGTGGCGCTGGTGGGCCGCGAAGGCATGGTCGGCGCGTCGCTCGGGCTGGGCGTGGCGCGCTCCCCGGTGCGGGCGCTGGTGCAGGGCGCGGGCAGCGCGCTCGGCATGGGCGCGGCGGGGTTTCGCCGCGAGCTGGCGCGCCATCCGGCGCTGCGCCGCGGCGTCGAGCGCCACCTGCATGCGCTGATGGCGCAGATCGCGCAGACCGCGGGCTGCAACCACTTCCACGTGGTCGAGGCGCGCCTCGCGCGCTGGCTGCTGATGAGCCGCGATCGCATGCGCGCCAGCGAGTTCGCGATCACGCACGAGTTCCTGTCGCACATGCTCGGCGTGCGCCGCGTCGGCGTCACCGAGGCCGCGGGGGCCCTGCAGCGGAAAAAGCTGATCGCGTACCGGCGCGGCATGGTCCGCATCCTCGACGGCCGCGGCCTCGAGGCGGCGAGCTGCTCGTGCTATCCGGCTACGGCTTAGCGACGCGCGGCGCGCCGTAGATGAGGAGCACCGGGGCAAGCGTCGCGCCGTCGAGCGCGCCCGCCTCGCCTGCGTCCGGCCGGTTCTTCTCCGCGAGCGCCCGGATCAGGCCGTCGATGCCGCCTGCGCGCACCACCGCGGCGAACGAATCACGGTAGGCGAGCACCAGGCTGACCCCGGCGAGCTTGACGTCGTAGATCTGCCAGCCCGCCGCGCCGTCGGCCATGTCGTAGTCGATGGCGAGCGGGGCGGCGCCGGAGCGGCGCAGGGTGGAGCGCACCGTCACGTCGGTGTCAGCGGCGGCGGCGCGCAGCGGCAGGTAATCGATCCCCTGGTGGCGGAACTCGAGCAGCGCGCGCGAATAGGTGCGCACCAGCAGCGTCTGGAACTGCGCCGCCAGCTCGGCCTGCTGCGCCGGCGAGGCGAGCCGCCAGCTGCGCCCGAGCGCGCTGCGCGTCATCGCGTTGAAGTCGAACCTCGGCACGATGCGCTTCTCGAGCAGCTCGGCAAACTCGGCTTCGCGCGCGGGACCCGCGGCCTTGGCGAGCACGCCCATCACCTCGGTGGTCAGCGCGTTCATCATCGCGTCGGGGCGCGCCGGCGCCGGCTGCGCGGGCGCAGCGCCGGCCCAGAGGGCCGCCGCCAGTGCCGCGGTGAGAAGTGCGCGCTTCGCGCTATCCGGGTTCATGCAGCAGCCGCCCCGGGCTCCTGCAGCCTTCCCTGCCAGGAGTCGACCTGCATCTCGGCCGCGCCCTGCGAGATGCCGTAGAGCTCGCGGATGCACTCGGTGAGGCGATCGCGCCGTCCGCCGATCACGTCGAGCTCGTCGGGGCTGATGCGGCCCCAGCGCTGCCTCGCCCTGACCTTGAAGTACACCCACTGATTTGCGACGAGCGCCCAGTCCAATGCATTTCCTTCGCGGCTGCCGGGCGGCGGCGCCGCCCGCGGTACGGACACGGTGCGCGCAATGCGCCGGGGGGGTCGGTGCGCTGGCGCGCTTTGCGCGACAATCGGGGCTGCATGAAGTCTGCGCTTGCCATCGCCCTCGCGCTCGTTGCCGCCGCGCCTGCGCTCGCCCAGGGAACTCGCGGAGGCCTCGCGCAGCTCCTCACGAGCAGCGCCTGGTGCAGCTTCACCTACAACCAGCGCACCGGCACGAGCCGCCAGGAGCGCGTGGCGTTCAACCGCGACGGCACGCTCGTGCAGACGAGCGGCGCCGAGAGCTACAGCTCCGGGCGCACCGGAACGGTGGCCGGCCAGTCATCGGGCGGCAAGCGCGGCTTCTGGAAAGTGCAGGCCGGCAGGCTGCACCTCTCCGAGGATCGCGCGAAGTGGGAGCCACAGACGCTGGCGGTGACCAAGAACTCGAGCGGCTACCCGATCATCAGCTCCGCGGGCAAGGAATACATGCAGTGCAAGTGAAAATCGGGGTCAGAGCCCTATTTCCGGCGGCGCGTAGCTAAGGAAATAGGGCTCTGACCCCGATTTTCACCGGTTCCAGGCTTGCGGGGAGGTACAACGGATGCGCCGGCTCGCCGCTCGAGTTCATGCGCAGGACGTGCAGCGGGATCCCGCGCAGCAGCTTGCTCACCTTGTCAGAGCGGTCCAGGTGCGCGCCGTGGTTGCCCCAGGCGCAAACCACCAGGCGCGCCTCGCGGGCCGCGCGCACGATGGCGCGGTCGTTGCCGCGGCCGACCGGGTCGCGCGCGGCCTTCATGTCCTCGGGATCGGTCGCCCGCCACGCAAAAATATTCGTTATCACCACCGAGCCATAGCCCCAGCGCTCGGCGTAGCGCCGCGCGCGCGTGCAGGAGGGGTCGAGCTTCAGCTCGTCGGCGGTGCTCGGGTTGAGCATCAGGAAGTTCGCCACCGGCTTCGCGGCGTCCCAGCGCCGCCAGAGGAGGTAGCGCCAGCGCCGGCACGGGGAGAACTGCGCGCCCGAGTTATTTAAGATGAGCGCCATGGCGAAGGTCTTCCTCGACTATACCCAGAAAGAGCTCGACGACGCCTACGACCAGCTCGTCTACGCGCCCAATCGCGACCAGGTGCTCGCGCGCTTCGCGCACACGAGCGAGCTCGTGCGCCGGCGCATCGGCGAGCCCGAGCGCTTCGCCTATGGATCCACGCCGGTCGAGGGACTGGACGTCTACAAGGCGAAGCCTGGCGCGCCGGTCAACGTCTTCGTCCACGGCGGGGCCTGGCGCCAGGGGCTGGCGAAGAACTACGCCTTCCCTGCCGAGGTGTTCAGGCGCGCCGGCGCGCACTTCGTCGCGATCGACTTCGCCAGCGTCACCGAGACCGGCGGCGACCTGGTGCCGATGGCCGAGCAGGTGCGGCGTGCCATCGCATGGGTTTATCTCAACGCATCAAGATTTGGCGGCGACCCCCAGCGGCTCTACGTCTCGGCGTCATCCTCCGGAGCGCACCTGGCGGGCGTCGCGGCGACCACCGACTGGACGAAATACGGCGTGCCCGCGGCGCCGGTGAAAGGCTACGCACTCTGCAGCGGGATGTACGACCTGCGCGGCCCGCGGCTCTCCAAGCGCTCGAGCTACGTCGCCTTCACCGACGCAATGGAGGAAGCGCTCTCGCCGCAGCGGCACATCGAGCGCGTCAACGCGCCGATCGTGATCCTTTACGGGTCGCTGGAGACGCCCGAGTTCCAGCGCCAGTCGCGCAACTTCGCCGACGCGCTCACGCGCGCGGGCAAGAGCTGCGAGGTGATCCGCGCCGAGGGCTACAACCACTTCGAGATCGCCGAGACCCTCGGCAACCCTTTCGGCCCGATGGGCCGTGCGGTGCTGGCGCAGATGAAGCTCGAGGCCTAAAGAAAAAGCCCGGACGGCGTTCGCCTGTTCCGGGCTATGTGTCCCGAGAGGAGGAGGATCTAGGGAGACACTGGGTGCACGATACGCGCGGCTACGGCGAAGGTCTGTGCCGTTTTCAGCAACGCAAGGCACAGGCCGATGGGCGGTCGCCAAGGGGGTGACGTGCGGCGGCCGCGGACGCGGAATTTGTCACCAGCGCTTCGAGGCGACGTACGATTCGGGCTCGCCCAAAACAGCAATTACGAACCTGACCCCGAATTAGGGAGAACCGATGAGCTCCACCACCGTCCCCAACCACGCCCTGCGCCAGCTGCGCGAGGGCAGGCTCGCCATCGGCCTCGGCCTGCGCCAGGCGCGCACCGCCGACACCGCGCAGATCGCCAAGGCCTGCGGCTACGACTGGCTGTTCATCGACTGCGAGCACAACTCGATGAACCTCGACACCGCGGCGCAGATCTCCTCGGCGGCGCTCCTGACCGGCGTGACGCCGGTGGTGCGCGTCGCGGGCCTAGAGCACTGGCACGCCTCGCGCGTGCTCGACAACGGCGCCCAGGGGATAGTGTTTCCTCATATAAATTCAGAAGAAGAAGCGCGTGCTGCCGCCGACGCCTGCCGCTACCCGCCGATCGGCAAGCGCTCGATGGGCGGCGGGCTGCAGCAGCTCGGCTTCGCCGCGGTGCCGGTGGGCGAGGCGGCGCGCATCGTCAACGAGGAGACGCTGGTGGTGGCGATGATCGAGTCGCCCGAGGGCGTGGCGAATTGCGACGCGATCGCCGCGGTCAGGGGCATCGACGCGCTCCTCATCGGCACCAACGACCTGTGCTTCGAGATGGGCATGCCGGGGCAGTTCAACGACCCGAAGGTGGCCGAGGCCTACAAGAAGGTGATCGCCGCCTGCCGCAAGCACGGCAAGTTCCCCGGCATGGGCGGCATGTACACCCCCGAGCTCCTCGAGCGCCACATCGCCATGGGCGTGCAGCTCATCCTCTCGGGCTCGGACTACTCGCTCCTCATGCAGGCGGGCGCGGCACGCGCGAGCCTGGTGCGGGGCTTCGAGAAGAAGTAGGAAATCGGGGTCAGAGCCCTATTAAGCGCGCATTGATGCGCTTGATTAATGCGCATACAATGTGCGCATGATCTCCCCCGCCCGAGGCCGCAAGCGCGCCGCCAATCTCAGCGTCGACGATCGGCTGCTCGAGCGCGCGCGGCGCCTGAAGCTCAACCTGTCCAAGGTGTTCGAGGCGGGTCTCGAGGCCGCGATCCGGCGGCACGAGGCGGAAGAATGGCTGCGGCGGAACCGCGCGGCGCTCGCCGCCTACAACGAGCACGTCGAGAAGCACGGTGCCTTCAGCGAGGGCCTGCGCTCGTTCTGATGGCGCAGTTCGACGTCTACCGCAACCCGAATCCGGCCAGTCGCTCCCGCATTCCGTATTTGCTCGATGTGCAGTCCGAGCTGCTCGATTCGCTCGCGACGCGCGTGGTGGTGCCTCTGTGCCGGCCCGAGGTGCTCGGCAGCAAGCCCGCCGAGCGGCTCAACCCGCAGTTCGAGCTGGAAGGACGGAAGGTGCTGATGCTGACTCCGGAGCTCGCGGGCGTGCCGCGCAAGGCGCTGGGTGAGCGTGTCGCCAGCCTTGCGGCCGGGCGAGGCGACATCATCGCCGCGCTCGACCTGGTCTTCACCGGCATCTAGGGACAAAAAGAAGCCGCCTTTCGGCGGCCTCGAGGGGTTGAGCCACGCGCCTAAGGGAGGGGAAGGCACGTGACTCGGGGGAGACTTGATTCTGGGCACCCCGGGGGCGCGTGTCTGTCGCGGCCCCCGCCTTTTGTGCGTAGCAGAATCGCTACATCCCGAATTCAACTACTTAGCCGACGTCGATGGGGACGAAGATGCTCGCGTCCCCGCGCTTCACCAGCAGCGCCACGGTGTCCCTGGACTTCTCGACCAGGCTCCTCAGCTCCTCGACCGACTTCACCGGCTGGCCGTTGACCGCGGTGATCAGGTCGCCCGGGCGGATGCCGGCGCGCGCCGCGGGGCCCGCCACCTGCTCGACCACCACGCCGGCCGCGCCGCCGAGCTCCTTCTTCTCCTCGGGGCTGAGCGGGCGCACGGCGAGGCCGAGCTTGCCGCCCGCCTCAGTGCCGCCGCCCTTGCGCTCGGCCTTCGCCGTCGGCTCGGGCTTGAGCTCGCCCACCGCCACGCCGAGCGTCTGCTTCCGGCCGCCGCGCCACACCTCGACCTGCGAGCGGGTGCCGGGCTTTGTCTGCGCCACCATCGGCGGCAGCTGGCTCGAGGTCTCGATCGGCTTGCCGTCGAAGCCAAGGATCACGTCGCCGGGCTTGATGCCCGCCTTCTCCGCCGGGCTGCCCTTCTCCACCGTCGAGACCAGCGCGCCCGCGGGCTTGTCGAGGCCGAAGGAGCGCGCGAGCGACGCCGACACCTCCTGGATGCCGATGCCGAGGCGCCCGCGCTCGACCTTGCCGGTCTTGACGAGCTGCTCCTCGACCGTCTTCGCCACGTCGATCGGGATCGCGAACGCGAGCCCCATGTAGCCGCCGGTGCGCGAGTAGATCGCCGAGTTGATGCCGATCACCTCGCCCTTCATGTTGAAGAGCGGCCCGCCCGAGTTGCCGGGGTTCACCGCCGCGTCGGTCTGGATGAACGGCACGTAGCTGCCCTCGGGCAGCGAGCGCGAGGTGCCCGAGACGATGCCCGAGGTCACCGTGTTCTCGAAGCCGAACGGCGAGCCGATCGCGACCACCCATTCGCCGACGCGGATCTTGGAGGGGTCGCCGAGCTTCACCGTGGTGAGGCCCTTGGCGTCGATCTTCACCACCGCGATGTCGGTCGCCTTGTCGAGGCCGATGATCTTGCCCTTGAACTCGCGCCGGTCGGCGAGCTTGACCCGCACCTCGTCCGCGCCCTCGACCACGTGCGCGTTGGTGAGGATCACGCCGTCGGGCTGCACCACGAAGCCCGAGCCCATGCCCTGCTGCGGAACCGGCGGCATGTTGCCGCCTTCCATGCCGAAGCGGCGCAGGAACTCGTTGAGCGGGTTGTCTTCGTCCTCGTCGCCCTGGGCGTCAGGATTGGGTTGGGCGCCGCGGCCCTGGCCGCCGAAGGGAAGCCGCATCTGGCGCGGCTTGGTGACGGTGGAGGTGATGTTGACCACCGTCATCTTGTTGGCCTCGGCGATCGCGGCGAAGTCGGGGAGCTGCTGCGTCGCCCCCGGCACCGCCTGCTGCGGGCTGGGCGCGGTCGCGCCCCGCGCCGCGCTCGGCGCGGCCTGGGCGCGCGGCTGGGTCTGCGCGTTGCACCCTCCTGCCAGCAGGGCGAGCGCGGAAACCACGGAAAGAGCAAGGATTCTGGGCTTCATGGGGGAGCCTCGATTCGGGTTCGGATTAACCATTAGATGGAGCAGGATTCGCGCCGTTCAAGGCAAAGCGGACGCGATTGCGTAACCAAACGTTACTCGGGTAATCCGCCGCCTGGTTCTTCCGTACAATGCACGCCCCTCCAGAAGAAAGGCGCGCCATGCAGCGGCCCTACGATTTCATCCCCACCGCGCTCGTCAAGGAAGACCTCGTCGTCGGCCGCGGCCTGCTCGCCGAGGCGGGCGCCACCCTGCTCGTGCACTACGTGGGCTGGCTCGCCGACGGCAAGCAGCAGTTCGACTCGAGCCGCGCGCGGCGCGATCCGCTCGACTTCTCGCTCGGCGCGGGCGACGTGATCCGCGGGTGGGACGAGGGCATCGCCGGCATGCGCGTCGGCGGCACGCGCCGGCTGACCATCCCGCCCTCGCTCGCGTACGGCGAGCAGGGCTGCGGCGGCGTGATCCCGCCGCAGGCGACGCTCGTCTTCGAAGTCGAGCTGCTGGAAGTCAGCTAGCGTGGATCGGCCGCCCGGCCGTGACTTCGCGGGCGAAGTCGTGAGCGCGGCGTTCGCCGCGCTCTGGCTGCCGTTCACCTGGGTCGCCGGCGTGCCGGCGGCGCTCGCGCGCCGCATGCGCCGCTCCGCCGACCGCTCGGCGCAGGCCGCGGCGCGCGCGCAGCTCGACGTCACGCGCTGGACGCCCGAGCTCCTCGCGCGCATCGAGTGGCGCCGGCTGGAGGCGCTGTGCGACGAGTACTTCGACGCGCTGGGCCTTGCCTCCTCGACGCTCGTGCACGTCATCGCGTGGCAGGCGAGCTCGGCGAGCCTGCGCCCGCTGCGCGCCCTGCGCGAGGCAATGCGCGGCGGCGACTTCGCCGAGGGCGTGCTCGTCAGCTCGGGGCGCTTCACGCAGGAGGCGCGCGACTTCGCCGCTCAGGAGCGCATCCGCCTGGTCGAGGGCGCCGAGCTCCTCGCCGGCATCGCCGCCCTTGCGCCCGCGCAGGCGGCGGCGCTCCTCGCGGTCGCCACCCAGGGCGAGTTCCTCACGCCGACGTGCATCGCCTGCGACGTGAAGATGATCTCCCGGCGCAGCACCCACGAGGGCCGCAAGCACTGGGGCTGCCCGAACTACCCGGCCTGCAAGCAGACCATCTTCAGCGTCGCCAACGCGCCCGGCTGATGGGGTCAGAGCCCGAATCTTGTTGGTTTTGCTTTTATGGGCTCTGACCCCGAATCTGATCTGAGAAGTCCGCGGGCGTGACGATGCGGAACGGCGCGCGCACGCGATGGCGCGCAAGGCGCAGCAGCTCGCGGTCCTTGGTGATGAGAAAGTCCGCGCGCGCGGCGAGCGCCGCCTCGAGGAGCTTCTGGTCGTCGGGATCCGCGCAGCGCGGCAGCTGCGCGCGCTCGGCCTCCGGCGGCGGCGCGTCGATGCGCTTCGCGAGGCGCCGGCACTGCGCAATGCACGCCTCCTGCGCTTTCGCGTCGAGCGTGCGGTGCGCGAAGCCGCGCGCGAGCACCCGCGCGAGCTCCGCCTCGCACACCGCGTCGATGTAGAGCTCGAAGCGCCCGGTGCCCACCGCGTTCCTGATCGGCACGATGCCCGGGTCGTCGAACACCAGCCAGTCGAGCCAGACGTGGGTGTCGAGGACGAGGCGGGGCTTGCTCACGAGGCAAGCTTACGGGCGAAAATCGGGGTCAGGCTCCGATTTTTTGTCATGCCTCTGCTGACCCTCGCGAACGCCGAGCTCGCCTACGGCGACCACCCGCTCCTCGAGCGGGCGTCGTTCGCGCTCGAGGAGCGCGAGCGGATCGGCCTGATCGGCAGGAACGGCACCGGCAAGTCCTCGCTCCTCGGCGTGCTCGCGGGCACGGTCGCGCTCGACGATGGCGAGCTGAGGAAGACCGACGGGCTCTCGATCGTCCTCGTGCCGCAGGAGCCCGCGTTTCCCGCGGCGCCGCCGGTCGCCGCGCACAAGTTCGAGGAGTACCTGCACCGCTTCGGCCTCGAGCCCGGCCTCGACCCGGCGCGCGCCTCGGGCGGCGAGCGAAAGCGCGTTGCGCTCGCCGCCGCGTTCGCGCAGGAGCCGGACGTGCTCCTGCTCGACGAGCCGACCAACCACCTGGACATCGACGGCATCCTGGTTTTGGAAAGCCTACTGATGAAACAGCCCAGTGCCCTCGTCGTCACCCACGACCGCGCGTTCCTCGACCGCGTCGCCACGCGCATCCTCGAGCTCGACCGCGGCCGCCTCGGTTCCTATCCCGGCAATTTCTCGCAGTACGAGGCGCGCAAGGCGGGCGAGCTCGCCGTAGAGGCGATCGCGCACGCCAAGTTCGACAAGTTCTGGCAGCAGGAGGAGGCGTGGATCCGCCGTGGCATCGAGGCGCGCCGCACGCGGAACGAAGGCCGGGTGCGGCGCCTCGAGCGCCTGCGCGAGGAGCGCGCCGCGCGCCGCGCGCGCATCGGCGCGGTGAAGCTCGCGATCGGCGAGGGCCAGCGCTCGGGCCGGCTGGTGGCGGAGCTTCTCAAAGTCAATAAATCGTTCGCGGGTCGTCCCCTGGTGAAAGGCCTGGACTTGATCGTCTCGCGCGGCGACCGCCTGGGCGTGATCGGCCCCAACGGCGCGGGGAAGACGACGCTGCTCAAGCTCATCCTCGGCACGCTCGCGCCCGACTCGGGCCGGGTGCGCCTGGGCACCAAGGTCGCGCCCGCCTACTTCGACCAGCTGCGCGAGGTGCTCGACCCCGAGAAGACGGTCGCCGAGACGATCAGCCAGGGCTCGGACTGGGTCGAGCTCCCCTCGGGGCGCAAGCACGTGATGAGCTACCTCGGCGACTTCCTCTTCCCGCCGCGGCGCGCGAATTCCAAGGTGGCGATGCTCTCGGGCGGCGAGCGGAACCGCCTGCTCCTCGCGAGGCTCTTCGCGCGGCCGGCCAACGTGCTCGTGCTGGACGAGCCCACCAACGACCTCGACATCGAGTCGCTCGAGCTCCTGGAAGCGGCGCTGCAGGACTACGACGGCACGCTCCTCGTCGTCAGCCACGATCGCGCCTTCCTCGACAACGTCGTCACGCAGACGATCGCCGCCGAGGGCAACGGGGCCTGGAAGGAATACGCGGGCGGCTACACCGACTACGTGCGCCAGCGCCCGCAGATTCCCACTGCGGCGAAGGCCGAGGCGGCCGCCCCGCGCGATCGGCCGGTCTCGAGGAAGCTGACCTACAAGGAAACGCGCGAGCTCGAAGCGCTGCCGAAGGAGATCGAGGCGCTGGAAGCCGAGCAGCGGGCGCTGCACGCGCGCATGCACGACCCCGAGTACTACCGCCAGCCGCCCGAGGTGCTGCGCGCCGACCGCAGCCGCGGCGACGAGATCGAGCGGCTCCTCACCGAGAAGCTCGAGCGCTGGACCGCCCTCGAGGCGCGCTAGCGCCGCGAGGGTGCGCCAGCGAACATACGCGCCCGGCGGCCGGGTATAGGGTTTCGAGCGATGGAAGCGGACTCGGCGAAGATCGCCGACCTCAAGGCGCGCCTCGCCGCGGCCGAGGCGCAGCGCAGCGCCTGGCGAAGCGTGGGAACGCAGGAAATTTACCGCGAGGCGTGCGCGCTGGTCGACGCGCTGGAGCTGGAGCTCGCGCAGCTCGAGCGCGCGCTGCGCCTCGGCGCGGCCCCGGAGTCACCCTAGGGCCCGCGGCTCGGGGCGGTGACCCCGAAATTCAGTCCTCGATCGGGATCGCCTTGTTGAACTTCGTCTGCGCGAAGTCCTGCAGCGAGCCGATCGCATCGGACACCTTGGTGCCGTACGCCGGCGCGAACTCGATCACCTGCTCGCCCGAGTCGTCGTTCTTCTGCTTGAGGACGATGTAGCCGCCCTCGGAGATGGAAACCTCGATGTCCGCCTGGCCTTTGATCCGCATGCGCGATGCCTCCTGACGAAGCGAAATGCTAGTGGAGGAGGTTGGCCGGGCGTCGCGCGAGCGAGGCTCCTTTCGGACTAGCCCCGGTTTGCCTCTGTGCGCTGGCCCGCAGACGCTCCGGGGGCGCGCGCGTAGCGTGGGCCGCATGAACCCCACACCCCGCACGTTCGAATGCGTCGAGGGACCGGCGGAGATGCCGGTGCTCGCGCCGCGCCCGATGCCCGATCTGCGCCTCGCGTGCCCCGCGAAGGCCGGCGCCAGTCAGCGCTACCGCATGCCGCTGTGGCGCCTGTTCGAGAAGCTGGGCGATTGAGCGCGAAGCCGGGCCGGCGCGGCAACGCGGAATCCCGGGCGTCGCCGCGGAACGACATAGCCTGCGGCCTCTAGCGCTCCACCAGCGCGGCGAGCTCCGCGCCCTGCACCACGCGGATCGCGTTCGCCTCGGCGAACGCCCGCGCCTGCGCGGTGACTTCGCCCGCGGCCACGTAGAGGAGCTCCTGCGCCTCGCGCGCGCGGCCCGCGGCATGCAGCTCGCGCAGCGGCTCGGCGCCAGTGCTCGCCGCCTTCCAGCGCCGGCAGGCGACGAGCGTGAGGCGCCCGCCGCGGCGCAGCTCCAGGTCCGCCGGCCCGCCCGCGGCGCGGCTCACCTCGTAGCCCTCGCGCCGCCAGCCCGCCTCGAGCGCCGCGGTGAACTCCTCGCGCGGCAGCGCCGACGCGCGCTCGAGCGCCTTCGCGATGCGCCCCGCGCCCGGCGCGCGCAGCTGCTTCCAGGCGACGTAGAGCCCGATCGCGACGAACGGCGCCGCGGCGAACACCGCGTACACGGCTTCCAGGAAAAAGCGCGTCAGCGCGAAAGCTCCCGCCGCCACGGCCGCGCTCGCCCACCACGGCGAGCGCAGCAGGATCGCGAAGAGCGAGTTCTGGTTCAGCTTCATGGGGCCGGAGCCCGGATTTTCCCGGTTTTCGCCTTGTCGGGCCCGGACCCCGGAATTCGCGTAGCCTGACTCCCCAGATGACCTTCCCCGCCGAGATCGGCGCGCTCAAGTCGCGCCTCGCCGCCGCCGAGTTCCGGCGCGACACCTGGAAAGCCGAGCGCTCGCAGGAGCACTACCTCGAGGCCTGCTCGCTGGTCGACGCCCTGACGCTGCAGCTCGGCCAGCTCGAGCACGCCGCGCGCAACGACGCGCTGATCGGCGCGGACCGGCTTCCCGATCCCGCGCCGCCCTCGGCCGGCGAGCGCGAGCGCCTGATGGCCGAGCTCGCGATCACCTTCAACGGCCGGCACTACCAGTACGGGCGCTACCGCTACCGCCGGCTCGACGACGCGGTGCGCTACGCGCGGCTGCAGCGCGCCCAGCCCGCCGGCGGCGACTCGCTCGGCGCCGCCCCCGCGCCGCGCGCCGCCGAGGAGCCGACCGAAGCGCAGCGCCGGCTGATGAACGCGTTCTCGATCACCTTCGCCGACGGCGTCTACCGGCTGGGCGACTACCGCTACGAGTTCCTCGCCGACGCGCTCGACTATGCCAACCTGGAATTACGAGCCTGACCCCGATTTAATGAACTCGCGCCACACCGGCGCGATGCGCTCGCCCTGCAGCATCGCGACCTCGGGATAGGGCCTGACGTTGAAGATCGCGTCCCACTCCTCAGCCGTCACCACCGGCGCCTCGTAGGCGCAATCGGGCAGGAGCTCGCCGATCTTCTTCGCGACCGCGGTCGGGTGCACGGGGTCGACGCCGCCGGTGACGACCGCCGGCACGCGGATCGAGCGCCACTCGGCTTCCGAGAGGCGGCAGCCCGCGGTCGGCAGGTCGCCGCTGGTGGTGAAGTAGCTCTCCCAGTACGCCATCTGGCGCGCGAAGCGCCGCGGATCCTGCGCGAGCAGCCGCTCGCGGTTCTTCGGGTTTTTCCTGATGGAGGCGGCGAACATCGGCAGCTCGGCGACCGCCGCCATCCCGCCGCGCAGCGCCGCGCGGATGTAGGGCCGGTGCATGTTCTTCGGCAGGCGCTCGGCCGCGTAGTCGCCGCCCGAGGGCCAGGCGAGCATGAGGCCCTTCACCAGCTCCGGATATTTGAAGGCGAGGAGCGGAGTCGTCCTGCAGCCCGCGTACTCGCCGACGTAGCAGGGCGCGATCCCCAGCTTCCTGATCAGCCCGGCGAGCTGGTCGGCCCACTCGTCGGCTTCCGAGAGCTCGCCCTCGAGCACCACGTCGGAGGCGCCGTCGGTGTTCGAGCGGTCCCAGGTGATGACGCGGAAGTCGCGCGAAAGATCGGCTGCGAGCGCCTCCATCACGTAGCCCGCCCAGCGGCCGCCGGGCGTGAGCACGACCGGCGTGCCCTTGCCGCGCTCCTCGTAATGGATCACTTCTGGCCGTGCAGGCGCTTGAGCTGGTAGTCGACCTCGACGAAGGGGCGGATGTCGACGATCTCGGCGCGCGCGCCCTCGCGCACGGTCGCGAGCTCGGCCTCGCCTTCCTTCTCGAGGTCCCACGCGCGCGGCGCGAGGTCGGCCGGCCGCTTCCAGTCCTTGAGCGGCGCGCCCTCGACCATCGCGCTGAGCTCGCGGCGCCAGAGTCGCCTGATGGTGATCACGCCGACATCTGCTTTCCCCAGCTTCTCGGCGTTGTGGCTCGCGAAGACGCCCTGCCCCACCTGCGCGATGTCGTCCTGCAGCCGCACGAGGTCGACGCGATTCGGGTCGACGTCCTGGAGGTGCAATTCGCCCGCGAGGATCTTCGCGCAGAGCTCCTGGTGCGCGAGGTCGATCGTCCTGCGCCGCGCGAGCCGCCGCTCCCTGAACCGGCCCGCCGCCTCGCCCGCGACCGGCACGCGGTGCAGGCTGAACTGCAGGTGGCGCTCGTCGTCGATCGGCACGTACCAGAACACCGACTCCTGCCACCCGGCGTCGGACTCGGTGGGCAGCGCCGTCATGTAGAAGACGTTGGGCATGCCGAACTGCTGCACGCGGCTCCGCCCGTCGGGGCGGCGGAAGGTGTAGCTCACGCCCCAGTCGGACTCCTCGGCCTCGAGCGCGCGCCCCAGGCCGATGCCCGAGAACGAGGCGCGGTTGTCGCCGTGCACGAAGCCGACGTGGCTCATGTCGAGCGCGTTCTCGACGTTCTGGAAGTAGTTGCACTCGCGGAGGTACGAGTCGACCTCGACCAGCCCGTCGAAGTGCTCGAAGGCCGGGAAGCGCGGCAGCTCGGGCGGCGCGCCCTCGCCGAGGTACGCGAAGACGAAGCCGAGGTACTCGCGCACCGGCCAGCTCCTGATGCACACGTTCTTCGCGAAGAACGACTCCTCGGCGGGCTGCTCGATGCACTGGCCCTTGGAGTCGAATTTCCAGCCGTGGTAGAAGCAGCGCAGGTCCTCGCCCTCGACGTGGCCCGCGGCGAGGCGCGTGCCGCGGTGCGGGCAGCGCGGCTCGACGAGGTGCACGCCGCCCGCCTCTCCCCGGTACAGCGTGAAGTCCTCGCCCAGGATGCGCAGCGGCACCGGCCGGCCGGGCCTGAGGTCCACCGAGTGGTACACCGGCTGCCAGAAGCGGCGGAGATAGCGCCCGGCGGGCGTGCCCGGGCCGGTGTTCTCGAAGCTCGCGCCCGCGACCACCTTCAAGCGCTGCTGCGCCGAGACCTTGCTTTCCGCCATGCGCGCATTCTAGAGTCGGCCATGACCACGCG
>Ga0075425_100001118_pt1 | contig 25913 bp, 24 predicted proteins | sample SoiMethybrSBSTD4_FD_75300 | JGI IMG/M metagenome (GOLD analysis project Ga0075425, IMG submission 75300) | Bulk soil microbial communities from a Populus tree surrounding site in Tennessee, USA - Soil MetaG P. TD hybrid SBSTD4 | ecosystem: Environmental > Terrestrial > Soil > Tree plantation...
GAGATCGTCGGCGACGAGCCATTCGCCCTGCTGCTTCCCGACATGCTCCACTTCGGCACCCGCCCCTGCCTGTGCGACATGATGGAGGCTTACGCTCTGCATGGCGGCAATCACATCGCGGTCGCGCCAGTGCCGGAGGATCAGACCCACCTTTACGGCATTGTCGGGCTCGAAGACAAGACTGCGAAGATATCGCGCGTTACCGGTATGGTCGAGAAGCCGCAGCCCGCAGATGCGCCATCCAACCTCCACATCAGCGGGCGCTACATCCTGCAGCCTGAGATCTTCGCGATCCTGGAGCACGGTGAGCGCGGTGCCGGCGGCGAAATCCAAGTCACGGATGCGATGAAGAAGCTCGCCCTCAGTCAACCCTTCTTCGCTGTGCGGTTCGATGGGGCGATCTACGATTGCGGAGCCAAGATCGGCTTTCTGCTGGCCAATGTCGCCTACGGATTGGCGCGCGAAGATTTGGCGCCGACATTGCGCTGCGAGCTCGCCAGGCTGCTCGAGACCTGAATCAGGTCGCGGTCTTGCGGCGGGCCGGCGCCTTGGCGCGCGGTTGCGATGGGGTCTCCGGGTCCTCGAGCCGGCGCTTCAAGTAAGCGACGTTGTTGGCGGTGATCCCAACGAGCTCCCATCCGTCCTTGCCGGCATCGTCAAGAGCGTCAAGGTCGCTCGCTTTCGCCGGCACATTGTTAAGATCGATCTTGCTGTATTCCCACTGGGGCATCCTCAATCTCCTTGCGGGGCCTTTCGGCCCGACCGGCCGGGCTGGGGCGAACGGGTTGCCGTTGTGCGATAAACCGACCAGCGCAAGCCTTCGACCTCTTCCCTGTCCGACCGCTTGCGGCGACTGCCCAAAGGCGCCGACGCGCGCTGGCAGGGGTGGGCGCGACTGAACCAACAGGAGCAACGTGCAGACCCAATGGACGGCAGTGCCCCGCGCCGGATGCAAGCGGGGACCTGTGCTGAGACCGCACATCGGCGCGTGAGGGGGGTGCGCAGGGGCCTCTGAAGCGGAATTTTGCCGATGCCATCACACGCCACGGCCGCCGCGCCAACGACAGGCCTCCCTTGGTCCTTTCGCTCGCGTGCGCTCAAGGTTGTACACGAACCGATCGATACGGTCCTCGATGGCGGCGAGGATCACGTGTCCGGCCAGGGGATCGCCCATAACACATGGCAGATCCTGTGATGGGGGTGAGAAGTCGGGCTGCGGCAGGGTGGCAGGAGGGCTAGTGGCACCCTAGGGTTGCAGCCACTTCGCCCACCAGCAAACCTCGCTAGAAAGTTTCCCGTCAAAGGCGACGATCCCCGCACTATTGCGCGCGCTGGCTGCCGGGACACTCCCCTGTTAGTAATGCATGCGCTGCCGATGTGAGGTATGGCCGCATGAGGAAAATCATCGATGGGCACGGTCGCGTGTGGCACGACGCTGCACCGGCCAGCGTTGCAGTGGAGGACAGTGGAGGCGTGGCTCTGCGCCGGCGTCGATCGGGGGCGATGGAAGTTCGCTTTAGACCGAATTCGGTGAAGCCGATGGCCGTGTTGCGGGTCGTTAAGATGCTCGAGACATGCGAGCGGGTGGTGCTCGTGCCAGGGTTCGCCAATCGGGAGGAGCAGCTGATTAGCCATTGCGCTGCTGCCATCGAGCGCCTCACCCAAGTGACGAACGAAGCTCAAAGCGCTCGTGCCCGTGACTTCTACTCGCGACGGCATTGGCGCAATGCTGCCGCTGCCGACGTCGTTTTCGGGCCCGTTCACGACGCATGGTGCGCGGCGCATGGCCGAAGGAAGCGCGACCTCCTCGACGCCGTGCGCGACGCCTCAGCTGGTCGCTATCTCGAAGTTGTTCCACGCGAGGGCGCCACCAAGCTCGTGATGGCAGCGGTGGGCGACGGCTACAGCCTCTACGGCAATGGTTGGAAATCGGTCGCCGTCGGCGGCCTCTTCGAGGACATGCCCGATTTTGAATATGCATGTTGGGCCGCACAAGCCTATCGCGAGGCGTTTCGCACCGCTCAGCCGGTCTTCGAGGACGTCGCCGCCACTGTGCGCCTACGCCACGCTGGGCTGCTGCGGCTGCAGTATCGGCGCGTAATCCTGCCGATCGGCAGCGGCGAGCAGCCAACGTTGCTGCTAGGCGCGACGCTGCAGCAGAGCGTCAGGCGTCTTTCGCTCGGAGCGGACAACGAACTTCGCGACATCCTGCAGTAGCTGGCGTGGCTCCATCCACATGAAGGCGAACCGCACGTTGCCGAGCGGGGAATTGCTGACGCGAATGTCCCAATCGATGTTCGTGTACCCGGTGCGCTCGGTCATGCCGCCTCTAACCACGCCCTCAGACATCATGGCGACGAGGTAATCCACGTTCCAGCGGGTGAAAGCATAAGCCCGCGACAGGATTGGCACGATCCTCGACAGCCCCTTGCCCCGATAGTCGGGGTGGTACCAGGCGGCACCGGAGAATACCACGCTGCCGGCGATCGATTGGGCCGCCGTCGCCGTCACCACGCATGTCTCGCCGGGGCGCTTGGAACTGTCGGGCTGCTCGTAGAGGAGGTGAAGGCTCTGTGCCAGATCATTAAAGTTGCTTAACTTTAGGTTGAACAGCCGACCCGCATGGGTCGCCACCACCTTGCCATTCCCGTCGCGTCCCATAATGCAGAATGCATCGTCGGGACCGATCGTGTTGTAACGAACGTCGTAGGTCGGGAACAGCGGCAACCAGCTGTCGCGGTTCTGTTCGTTAACCTCGATAAGCTTGGCCATATCGGCAAACGACAGCGTTACGCCCAGCGCGAGAGCCGCCGCGTCGGCATGCCGGAAGAAGCGACCCAGCAGATCGGCGGGACCGTGGTCGATTGTGAGCCTGGCGAGCAGCGGCGAGCCATTTGGTGCACTCGTATTCATGGCGTGGAACCTCTAGTTTAGGTTGAGGAACCACTATGGCGGGCGGCACGCCGAGGAGGAAGGGTTGCGAAGCGATCCGCACGCTGGCATAAGCGCCGCTACCGGGGGTGCGCGGGAAACGCCGCGCTAGACGGTCACAGGATTGGATTGCTTACGGGCGAGGTAGGCGGCATGTCGAGATCCGAACCGGGGGCCGCACCCAGGCCACTCGGGCAAGCGCGCCGCGTCCGCAGCGGCCGCCGGGGTGTGTCGCCCCGCAAGCCGACTGCCGTCGACAAGCACGTGGGCAAACGGCTTCGATTGCTGCGCCAGATCAACGAGGTGAGCCTGGAGAAGCTGGCCGAGATCGTCGACGTCGCTCCGCAGCAGATTCAAAAATACGAGATCGGGGAAACGCGCATCAGCGCTTCGCGCATCTTCGAATTATCGAAGATTTTCTGCGTGCCGGTCGCTTGGTTCTACCATGATCTCGAGGCCACGACGTCCGCGCCGATGGACGCGCGCATAGAACGGCGCCGCGGGGATGTGGAGGCGGTGGATCGAGTGGCGGAAGCCTCACGTGAGGCCTTGCTCCTTGGTTACTTCACGCAACTGGTGCCGGAGATGCAGCACAAGCTCGTCGATTTTGCGCGCATGCTGTCTGAAGTGTGCGCTGGTCAAGCCAAATAGGGGCCAAATAGGGGCCAAAATCGGGGCCAAAATCGGGGATGGGCTCCCGGCGCCTGCCCCGGGCGAGCATCGGGCCGAGTGGCAGGCATCGATGCTGCGCACAGGACCTCTTCGCGCGCGCCGTTCTCGATGCAAACGGCAGGTTATCTGGCAGGCGTGATGGCAGGCATCATGAGCGGGGCTGCCGCCGGCGTGAGATCCCTCGCGATCTCTGCGGCCACGCAGTTGGCCCGGTTGATATAGGAGTTGGCGAGTGCCGCGTGGCTCTCCAGAGAGCGATCGAGTTGGTTGGGATCGCATTTCTCGGGATTACCTTTGAAGAGGTCGATGTAGCTGCGCGACAGGCTGGAGAGCTGCCAGCCGAGCGGCAACGGCATAAAATTGTAGTAGACGCCTGCCTCAAGGATCTTGAAACCGGGCTTTGGATCCGCGGCGAGATCGTATTGGGTCGTATAACCGCGGCCTTGCCAGGTCGCGAGCGCAGCCACGAATGGGGTGAAGACATCGCTCTGTGCGTGGTTGTTGGGCGCATCCATCCAGAAACGATCAAATGGTATCCACGCCGCCGAGATCATGATGAGCTTGATCTCCAGGGGGGGAAGCGTCGGGTCCTTGGAGTGGAGCTCGGCAAGGGACTGGGCGAGCTTGGAGGCCGTCGCCACGCCCGAGTTGTCGACATAGCCTCCGTCCACGAAGCTCATGCGCCGCGTTTGGGCAGTCGCCCCGAGGTTCTTCGCGTTGGGATCGGTGAAGGTGAACCAGCCGGCCGGCGATACCCAGGGGAACCGCGCACTCAAACCGACGGCGGTACTGAGCGGCATGTCCACCGGATCGACGCCGGTTGAGAAGAAATCAAACGCCTTGGCCGAACTCGTCCACGGCGGCCCGATGGACGTGAAGTCGAGCGGGCTCAGCACCATCTGCATACCCGTCTCGATATTGCTTACGTTGAAGGCGAGCGCCGGAGTTGACCCGCTCAGGCACGCGCTGGCGCCCACGCCACAGAGAGCAAAGAGCGAGCCGCTGACCGGATTGTTGGCTTTATCGCCGCCGTAGCGCCAGACCTCCTCGAAGGCATATTCCAAGGCGCGCGCCCGGTCGAGGGCGGGGAACGGCCAGGGGATGAAGCGTTGCAGGAAATCGGGGAACAAGCCGCCCCAGAGCACTGGTGCCAAGAGATCGCGCGACAAGATCGCGTCGGCGCGCGCTTCGAAGTTGCCGCGATCGGCGAGCCTCTCGAGGCATGGGTGCGCATCCTCATTGGCGGCGAACGCGCGCGCCAGGCCGGCAAACACCGCCGCACCGAGACTGCCTCCCGAGACCGAGCTCACGGCGAACACGTGCTGGGCAAAGTTGGGGCACAGGTCCTGCATGCGCGCCAGGAACTTGGCGGTCTGGTAGGCAGCGTAAAGCCCACCGCCCTCGGCCGCGACGACATAGAGCGGATAGGGCTTGTTGACGCTGCGATAGGCTGGCCCGTCCTTGCGTGCGGCGAGCCAGGCGCGCAGGGCGGCCTCCACGGTTGGGCGTTGGATGTCGGCTGACGTGTGGCGGAACTGATGATTGTCGGTGAGGCCGAAGACCTCAAAGGCAATGAGCAGGATGATCAGCGTGCCAAGGATCGGCACCCCAAAGATGCGATAGTACCGTGCGAACAGGCCCGTCAGCACGGCGAGATTGACCACCCATAGGGCAAACAGTGGGATCGACCCAAGCGCTTGCGGCAGGTGCACTGGGTCGCGGATCAGCAAAATAATGGAGGCCAACACCACCGCGGGGAACAGCATCCAGTTGCTGAAAACGGCGAGGTTGCGCGCGCGGCGACTGCCATGCGGGGTCAGGTGCCGCTCGAACAAGGTCACAACGAGGAACACGATGATCGCCAGAACCAGGCAGATCAGGCTTCCTACGATGAAATCCTTGCGCAGCTGGGCGATGATCTTCAGCGGGCCGGCAAGCGATTGCGGTGTGTCGGCGCCGTCGAGATTGGGCAACCGGCTCAGCCAAATGCCGAGGGCCGCGCCCAACAACGGAAAGATAGCCATGAGCCGCGGACCCCACTTCAGCATCCAATGGCATAAGGGATGCGGCACCACGTGTTCTCCGGGAGCGTCCTCGGCCGCGTATTCGGCATGTTGACGCGCCATCTGCCAGAGCACCACCGACAGGGCCACGAGCGACACAAGGCTCAGCAGCCAGTGAACATTGAAGATGTTTTGTGCCCGCTCCTGCGTCAGCACGCGATGGACTTCGAGCACTTGATCGGAAAGCGTAAGCACCAGGAGCGTGAGCACACCCAGCGCCAAGGGGACGCGGATGGCAAAGAGGCCGCGCAAGAGCGCATCGATCAAGCGCTCAGTATGCGTCTCAGGCGAGGAAGGCTGATCGGGCATGGTATCCCCCAACGAGAGATGGCTCAGGGCTCGCTGAGCTTGCCGGGCGCGAACTGGGGCATTGGGACAGGGCCTCGCTCAGCGCGCGCCCTTGTTGCCGCAGCGCAGCTGAAGGTCGCGCTTGCGGCTGTCATAGGCGAGCGAACGGGTCTGCGAGCTACAAGCATCAACGCACAGCTTCACGCAATCGACCTCGCACGACGGCGGGCAGGACCGGCGCCCGCAGCACTGGAAGGAGCATGCTTGCCGCGGATCAGACGCGGCACAGGCATTCTCCTGTGCCATGGCACCGGAGGCTCCGATGAGGAGGGCCAATCCGACTGTGGCCAACACTCCGGCCAAGATTGAGCCACCTGGGACCAACACCTCGCGAGCGCCTGCGTCCAAGTCTCCAGTGCGTACGCTGGCCGTGGGAGCGATGCGTCCTTGCATGGAATCAATCGACATCGCCACCTCCCCAGTAGACGCCCCAGAGACGCCCACGCACATGCACCCAAAGATGCATCCGGTGCGCGACCCCTCAGCACAGAGCCCCGCCCTGTCGAGCGATCACACCGGCCCAGGCGCCGGCATGCAGGGCGCATGACTGCGACGGGTCAGTCAACCTGCCCGCCACCGTGCTCCAGCTCACGCCAGGGCCTTATCACCGGTCGGCGGGCCTCACGCGAGACGGAAGCGCACGCCTGGCAAGAGGCTATGATCGTAGTAGTTCCAGAACACGTAAGCGGCCACGAACAGGATCACTGTCAAAATTGCGCCGATGAAGGGATTGCGCACCAAAGAGTGGCCGATCAACGAAGCCACGAATACCACAGCTGCCAAGAGGCCAAGCGCTTGCAGGGGCAGGGCTGCCAAGTTGGGCATCGGATTCTCTCTCCTGTTGGCTTCGATTGCGGGCATTGATGCGTTCAAGTCAGCTTACCAGATCAGGCGCAGCACGGGCGATGCTTTCGCCAGCGCTCCCGCTTCAATGGGGAGCAGCGAAACGGCCCTGAAGCAGCTTGGCTGAACGAAAGTATGTGCTCTGCCAAATAGTTAGTGGCGTCGATCAAGCGGAGCGGGGGCGTTGCCGGACGGCATCTCCCGCCAGAAATCGCGCGCCGACCCTGAGACTATCACCACGATTTCGACGCAATTGGCCGCCCCCTCGCACGTTGCTCCACCATCCTCGTTGCGACGAGCCTTGCGCCGACCGACCGCTGCGTTGGGGCCCGCGCAACACGAACCACACCCGGCCTGCACGCCATGGACCCCTGCATCTTTCTGGCTGTGCTGGCAGCGGCAGCCTCCCACGCCGGCTGGTACACGCTCTTGAAGCTCAAGCTTGAGCCTGTGGTGGCGACCGCATTGGTGGCCAGCAGCCTCTGGCGTCGTCTCGGCGCCGCTTGCTGTGCTCACCGGTCTGCCCAACGCAGCAGCTTGGCCCCGCAAGTCGGTGGCGATCCCCATCGTCTAGGTTTTGGCGCTCGCTCTGGCCGATCGGTCGCGGAACCGCTCCGCTGCTGACGGCGATGCTGACCACGCTCTGGCTTGGTGAGTTCGCAGGTGCGGGTGTGATCGCTCGCCCTGGCTAAGGGGAGGGCCGAGCGAAGCCCCGCTCATGATGGCACACACACCCTGCGCCAACCAAGGAATGGCGCCACGCGCTTCAGCATCCCGCGGCGCTCGGGGGCGCACCGGTTCGGCATCGCTAACGGCAAAGGCGCCGGCAGTGGCGGGCGCCGTGCCAGCATCTCATGCGGGTCCGCTTTGCCGCGCAAGCAAGCTCGGCATGACTTGCCGCGCTGCCGGTCGCATCTGCGCCGCTCGCGCTTTCGCCTTGACGGCCGGTATCGCCGAAGCTAGCGAGACGTCACTTCATCGTCGCGTCCCCTTTGGGCTGCAGGGAGAAAGCACATGCGTCAGTTGCGTTGCGGCAGCATGGGGCACGCCATCCCTGCGTCGCTGACGGCCATCCTCGCCTTGGCATTCGGCGTGGGCCTGCCATCGGCCGCGGTCTTCGCCAAGGACATCAAGGTGTGCCTGATTGCCGGAAAGACTGGTCCGCTCGAAGCCTACGCCAAACAGACCGAGAACGGCTTCATGCTGGGACTTGAGTACCTTACCAAGAACACCATGAAGCTCGGCGACGACAAGCTTGAGGTGCTCGTCAAGGATGACCAGCTCAAGCCCGACCGTGGCAAGTCGCTGTTGGAGGAGTGCTACAGCGACGATGGTGCCGATCTTGCCGTCGGGACCACCGGTTCGCCGGTGGCGCTGGCCATGCTGCCCGTTGCCGAAGAAAAGAAGAAGGTGCTGATCGTCGAACCGGCGGTGGCCGATTCGATCACCGGCGACAAGTGGAACCGCTACATCTTCCGCACGGGGCGCAGCTCCTATCAGGACGCGCTCGCCGGTGCCGCCGCCTTCCCCATTAGCGGTGAGGTTTCGGTCGGCATGCTCGGGCTCGACACCGCCTTCGGCCGCGACGGCGTCGCCGCACTCAAAGAGGCGCTGGCCGCCATCCGTCCCAATGTCAAGATCGTGGCCGAGGAGTACGCGGCGGGCAACACGGCCGACTTCGCGCCGTTCGCCGAACGCCTTTTCAATTCGCTCAAGGACAAGCCGGGCAAGAGGGTCATCGGCTTCATCTGGGCCGGCCCGCATCCGATGGCCAAGTTCGTCGACATGAAGCCCGATCGCTTTGGCATCGAGCTAGCACCCGGCGGCAACATCCTTCCCGTCATGAATTCGTGGAAGCAGTTCGCCGGCACTGAGGGTGGAATCTATTACTACTACGACTTTCCCACCAATCCGATGAACGACTGGCTCAAGGCCGAGTACCAGAAGCGCTTTGGTGCTCCACCCGACTTCTTCGTGGCGGGAGGTTTTGCAGCCGCGGCGGCCGTAGTGGCAGGTCTGCAAAAGGCTGGCTCGCGTGACACCGAACAGCTGATCGCTGCCCTGGAGGGGCTCACCTTCGAAACACCAAAGGGCCCGATGACCTTCCGCAAGGAGGACCATCAAGCCCTGCAGGAGATGTTTCATTGGCGCATCAAGAAGAATGCCAAGTACAACGACGTCCTGGAGCTGGTGGCGACCATTCCCGCCAACAACATGCCGCTGCCGCTTCGCGTGAAGTAGCGCGCCCGGCGCGCTCCTCGGGGGTCCCGAGGCCGCGAGTTGCGATGGTGCGGATGCCCAGGGGTGCAGATGCCAGGGGTGCCGATGCGCGAGTGCCCGGGAACAAGGCACGGTGTGAGCCGGGGGCGGCATGTCCAAGCCCGTGTTGGAGACTAAGGATCTTACCATCCGCTTTGGCGGTCACGTCGCCGTCGACAGCGTGAGCGCCGTGTTCCATGCTGGCACGCTCACCGCCATTGTCGGGCCCAACGGCGCCGGCAAGACCACCTACTTCAATTTGATCTCGGGCCAGCTTGCTGCCACAGCCGGCAGCGTTCTGATCGACGGCGTGGACGTGACGAGGCTCGGAGCTGCGCGGCGAGCCAAATTGGGCATTGGCCGCGCCTTCCAGCTCACCAACCTATTTCCCAACCTCACCGTGCACGAGAACGTGCGCCTCGCCGTGCAAGCGCGCGCCGGTGGCGGTGCCAGTATCTTTACGCGCTGGGACAGCCGGCGCGACTGGATCGAGCAAGCCGACGGGTTCGTCGCGGCAGCCAACCTCGCCGATAAACACGCCATTGCGGCGATGGCATTGCCGCACGGCGATAAGCGCAAGCTGGAGGTCGCCATCATGATGGCCCTTGAGCCACACGTGTTCATGTTCGATGAGCCGACCGCAGGCATGTCGGTCGAGGACGTCCCGGTCATTCTGGATCTCATCAACAAACTAAAATCCGAGGGTGACAAGACAATCTTGCTGGTCGAGCACAAGATGGAGGTAGTGAAGAGCTTGGCCGACCGCATCATCGTCCTGCACAACGGCCGCTTGGTCGCCGACGGCGAACCGGCCGCAGTGATCGGCTCACCCGTGGTGCAGGAGGCATATCTGGGCATCGCCGCCCGCCGACGGCACGCCGCAGGGGAGGCACCCCGTGGCTGATGCGCTGCTGACCCTTGAGGGTGTCCACACCCACATCGGGCAGTATCACATCTTACAGAGCGTAGATTTTGTGGTGCCGCGCGGCGCCATGACCGTGCTGCTCGGCCGCAACGGTGCGGGCAAGACCACGACACTGCGCACCATCATGGGCCTGTGGAAGAGAAGCCGCGGCAAGATCACGTTCGAGGGTCGCGAGATCGGCGGCTGGGCGACGCCCGACATAGCCCGGGCGGGCATCGGCTACGTGCCGGAGACGATGGGCGTGTTCGCGGATCTCACCGTGCGCGAGAATATGCTCCTTGCCGCGCGGGCGGGAGCGCCCGATGCGGCGCGGCTCGATTGGATATTCGGCTTCTTTCCCGCCCTCAAACGCTTCTGGACGCAGCCCGCCGGCGTACTCTCGGGCGGCCAGAAGCAGATGTTGTCGATTGCCCGCGCGGTCATCGAACCGCGCCCGCTGATCCTCATCGACGAGCCAACCAAGGGCATCGCGCCGGCCATCATTGATAACATGATCAACGCCTTCGACGAGCTCAAACGCGGTGCTACCACGATCCTGCTCGTGGAGCAGAACTTCCGATTCGCCGAGGCGCTCGGCGACCACGCCCTGGTGATGGACGACGGCCGCATCGTTCACCGCGAGACCATGGCCGAGTTGGCAGCCGACACGGCAACCCAGACGCGTCTGCTTGGCCTGTCGCTGGAGGCGCATGGATAGCCACCTTCCTCGGCCCACGGGAAGCCGCGCCAATCGGTCGTGCGGATGGAGCATTGTGTTGGCGTCAATGCCGCTGGAGCAAGGCATGGTCGAACAAGATGGAGCCACCGCCGCGGGTGAGGCACCCGAACCCATCCGCGCGCACCGTGCCGACTATCTGCCGGTCCTGCTGGTGCCGGCACTGGCCGTGGCGGCGCTGCCGCTCATCGGCAATCCCGTCACGTGGCTCACCCTCACGATCGCAGCCCTCGCCATGGGGATGATGATCTTCGTGATTGCCAGTGGGCTGACCCTCGTCTTCGGCTTGATGGACGTGCTCAACTTCGGCCACGGGGCCTTCATCGCCATTGGCGCTTATCTCGCCATGACGACCCTCATTCCGCTCGCTGGCTGGATCCAGGCTGATCAGCTCGCGCTCAACCTGGCGGCGCTTGGTCTGGCCATTCTGGTGGCGATGGCAGGAACGAGCATCATCGGCTGGGCGTTCGAGCGCGTCATCATCATGCCCGTTTACGGTCAGCACCTGAAGCAGATCCTAGTCACCACGGGCGGTCTCATCGTCGCTGAACAACTGATCCACGTCTTTTGGGGAGGCGAACAGAAGCCGATGCCGCTGCCGACTGCGTTGCGGGGGGCCATCACCATCGGCGACGTCGCGGTCGAGAAGTACCGCCTGCTGACCATGGCCGTTGGCCTTGCAGTATTCGTTGCCATGCTGCTCGTCTTGAACCGCACCAAACTGGGCCTGCTCATTCGTGCCGGTGTTGAGAACCGCGAGATGGTGGAGGCGCTCGGCTATCGCATCCGACGCCTATTCGTCGCTGTCTTCGTGGCGGGTTCGGCCCTGGCCGGGCTCGGCGGAACGCTTTGGGCGCTCTACCGCGAGACCCTCACGGCCGGCATCGGCAGCGAGGTGATTGTGCTCGTCTTCATCGTCACCATCATCGGCGGCCTTGGCTCCATCGGCGGTTGCTTCCTCGGATCCGTCCTCGTCGCACAAATGGCCAACTACACAGGCTACCTCGCACCCAAGGTGGCATTGGCCTCAAACATTCTTTTGATGGTGATCATTTTGATGTGGCGCCCGCAGGGCCTCTATGCGGTGACCGGGCGATGAGGGCGATGCGGTCGAGGCGGCAGGCAGGCGCAACCACGAGCATGGCGCCGCGAGCGCGGGGAGAAGGTGCTCGCAGGGCGTGTCTTGGCCGCAACCGGCCGGTTCAGTCGGGCTCACTGGCGCGTGCTCGCAGCACCCATCGCCCGGCGCATAATCACAGGAGTAACGCGACCGCCAGCACAGCCGATCACCCCACCACCTCTGCGCCCACAAGGGGGCATCGGCGGAGCGGCGCACAATGACCAACACCCTTCTTTCGGGCGATCTGCCACGGAGCCGGCTCCTCAGCGCCGTGCTGGTGCTGATTCTTGCCACGCTGGCAGCCGCGCCTCTTCTGTTCCCCGGCGCGCAGGCAATCAACACCGCTGCCAAAATTTGCGTATTCGTCGTGTTGGTCGCAAGCTACGATCTGCTGCTTGGCTACACCGGCATCGTCTCTTTTGCACACACCATGTTCTACGGGCTCGGCGGCTATGGCGTCGGGCTTGCCCTCTACAGTTGGGGCCCGACGTGGGCCTCAGCACTTGCCGGCCTTGCCATCGCGCTCGTTGCCGGCATCGCTCTTGCCTTCCTGATCGGTCTCTTCTCGCTGCGCGTGCGCGCCATCTTCTTCGCCATGGTGACGCTTGCGGTGGCCTCCGTCTTCGCCATCCTGGCCGCACAGCTCTCGAGCTTCACCGGCGGGGAAGACGGTCGTTCGTTTCGCGTGCCCGAGCTGCTGCGACCAGGCAACACGCTTATCGAGCTGCCGTTCGTTGGCCCCATCACCGGGCCCATCACCGGGCGCACCATCGCCTATTACGTGGTTTTCCTGTCGGCGCTTGCCTTGTTCCTCGGCGCACTGCGCATCGTCAATTCTCCGTTCGGGCGCGTGTTGCAGGCGATCCGGGAGAACGACTTCCGTGCCGAGGCGCTGGGCTACCGCACGGTCTTCTATCGCACCTCGGCCAATTGCCTCGCAGCGGGCATGGCGGTGCTTGCCGGCGCACTCAACTCCCTGTGGTTTCGCTACACCGGTCCCGACACCACGCTTTCCTTTGCCATCATGCTCGACATCCTGTTGATGGTGGTGATCGGCGGCATGGGCACAATGTACGGTGCAGTGATCGGGGCCACGCTCTTCATCCTCGCCCAGAACTACCTGCAAAAGCTCATGGGTGCCGCCGCCAAGAGCACCGCAGCACTGCCGCTGCTCCCCGACCTATTGCACCCTGACCGTTGGCTGCTGTGGCTCGGCGTCCTCTTCGTGCTCAGCGTGTACTTCTTCCCCACGGGGATCGTGGGCAAGCTGCGCCAAGGGTAAAAGGCACTGGCGCATTGGCAACGCTGTTGCGAACTCTACTCGCACCCAATGCAGCACCTCATGCATCAAGCAGCGCGATCAGCCCCTTGAGCAGCGCGTTGGGCGTGGGTGGGCAGCCGCGAATGTGCAGATCGACCGGAACCACGGCGGATACGCCGCCGACGACGCCGTAGCTGCCCGAGAACAAGCCGCCGTCGAGGGCGCAGTCACCCACCGCCACTACCCATTTCGGATCGGGTGTGGCCGCATATGTGCGCTCCAGTGCCTCGCGCATATTTCGCGTCACCGGACCGGTGACGAGCAGCACGTCGGCATGACGTGGCGAGGCCACAAATTTGAGCCCAAGGCGCTCCAAATCGTAGAACGCATTGTTGAGCGCGTGGATCTCGAGCTCGCAGCCGTTGCAGGAACCGGCGTCGACCTCGCGAATTGACAACGACCGGCCGAGCCGGCGCCGTGAAGCTCGCTTCAGGCTCTGGGCCAGCTCGGCGAGCGCGCCATCGTCGGGCGAAGGTGGCGCTTGCGTGAGCGGGGCTTTGAGCAGGCTCTCGAGCAACAGCTTGCGCATCGGCGTTCTCGCGTTACAGATCGTGGCCAGAGTAAGAGCAGTTGAAGGACTTGTTGCACAACGGGAAGTCGGCAACGATGTTGCCCTCGATCGCCGCCTCGAGCAGCGGCCACTGGAACCAGGAGGGGTCGCGCAGATGGCAGTGCGCGACGGTGCCGTTGTCGGCGATCCGGACCCAAGCGAGCACGTCCCCGCGGAAGCCTTCGATGAGCGCGAGCCCCTCGCTTGTTTGCCCCGGCGCGGGCGGGTCCGGATCGACGCGGATGGGGCCGGGCGGCAGCCGATCCAGGATCTGCTCGATGAGCGCCAGCGATTGGGCGACCTCGCCGATGCGCACCCATACACGCGCGTCGACGTCGCCGTTTTGCCGCACCATCATTTCGAAGCGCAGGTCGCCATAGGGGGGATATCCTGGCATCTTGCGGGCATCGAAGGCGCGCCCCGAGCCGCGGCCGATGAAACCGCCGGCGCCGTATTGGCGTGCCAGTTGTTGCTTGAGCGTGCCGGTCGTGATGGTGCGGTTCTGCAGTGAGGCGGTACTGTCGTAGAGCTCGACCAGCTCGGGAAAGCGGCGCCGGATCGTGCGCATGAGCGTTGGCAGCGCCTGAGCGCCCGCAGACGCGAGGTCGACAGCCGTCCCACCGGGCACCACGCAGTCCATCATCAGACGGTGACCGAAGCCGACATCGGCTACGCGCAACACGTGCTCGCGCAAAATTCCGCAGTGGGCGTGAATGAGCGAGAAGGAGGCGTCGTTGCAGATGGCACCGATGTCGCCAAAATGGTTGGCGAGACGCTCAAGTTCGGCCATCAGAGCGCGCAGGAACAAAGCCCGCGGCGGGGTGTCTAGACCCAGTGCCGCTTCCACCGCGCGGGCAAAGGCGATGGCGTAGGCGACCGTACTGTCCCCCGAAGTGCGCCCTGCCAGCTTCGCCGCGCGGTCGAGGGATGCACCGCGCATGAGACCGTCTATGCCCTTGTGCACATAACCCAGTCGCTCTTCCAAGCGCACCACGGCCTCACCGTTGCAGCTGAAGCGAAAGTGGCCCGGCTCGATAATCCCAGCGTGTACGGGGCCCACGGGGATCTGATGCAGCGGTGGGCCGACCGCCGCATGGAAGGCATAGGTCTCGCCCTGCGCGGGCGCTGGTTCCCGGACACCGAGGGGATGGCGCATCCCCCAGCGCCCGTGATCGAGCCAGGGGCGCCGGTCGGGCGAGTCCTCCGGTTCAAGGCCATAGAGATCACAGATGGTACGCTCAAGGCGCAGGGCCGGCGGATGTGAGATGGCGACAGAGGGGAAGCGGCGCGCCGGGCAGGGCACGCTGACGACGAGGACCTCGGGCGCCTCTGGGCCGTGAAGGGCCATGTGCACGGCTTCCCCGTCGCTCCACAGCCCGAGCAGCGTGGCCTCGCCCGCGGCAAGCCCGACGACCCCCTGAAGCCAGGTCGGGTGATCGACCACGACGCGCGGCCAAGGGCGCTGCGCCCCCACGCGGCTGCCTTTGCTCGCCAATGCCGACAGGAAGGTCATGGCGTGAGGCGCCGGGCACGACTTTGCCTCTCGCGCCGATCCGGCGGAGGGGACGAAATACCGAGGATGAGCCGATGCAGTGGCATGCACCTAACCAAGCAGTCGCGCGACAGTCTGGAACCAGACCACGAGGGGAGCCGGCAGGTAGATGCCGGCGGCGAGCACCAATCCCAAATGTGCAAACAAAGGGACGTAGGAGGCCTTGATGGGCGCCGTGCTGCCGGTGGGTTCTCCGAAGGCGACCTCAGTGAGGCGCAGCAGCAGCGCGCCAAACGCAATCAAGAGCCCGACCACGAGAAGGATTGCTAGGAACGGCGCACGCGCGAAGGTGGAACTGACGATCAGGAATTCGCTCATGAAGATGCCGAGCGGCGGCAGACCGGCGATGGCCACCACGCCCAACACCAATCCCCAACCCAACACCGGATGGCTTTCGGTAAGGCCGCGGATTGCGGCCATGCGCTGCGTTCCCTTGGCCTGGGCAATGTGGCCGACCGCAAAGAATATCGCCGACTTGGTGAGCGAATGCATGCTCATGTGAAGGAGGCCGGCAAAGTTGGCGAGCGGCCCTCCCATGCCGAAGGCAAAGGTGATGAGGCCCATGTGCTCGATTGAGGAGTAGGCAAACATGCGTTTGATGTCGCGCCGACGGTAGAGCATGAACCCGGCAAAAATCAGCGACAAGAGGCCCATCGTCACCATCAATGAGCCGGGAGCCATCGCGGCCGAGTTGCCAGCGAGCAGCATCTTGAACCGCAATAGGGCATAGAGCGCGACGTTCAGGAGCAAGCCCGACAGCACCGCCGAGATCGGGGTGGGACCTTCCGCATGGGCATCCGGCAGCCAGGCGTGCAGGGGTGCCAGCCCAACCTTCGTGCCATAGCCCAGCATCAGGAAGACGAAGGCGACGTTCAGGAGCTCGGCGCTGAAACCGCTTGAGCGCTTGATCAGCGTCGTCCACACCATCGCGTCCTGACCCTCGCCCAGCACCGGGCGCGCCGCCATGTAGACGAGGATGGTGCCGAATAAGGCGAGCGCAATGCCGACGCTACCCAGGATGAAATACTTCCAGGCCGCTTCGATCGCCTCATGCGTGCGGTAGATACCCACCATGAGCACCGTCGTGAGTGTGGCAAACTCAACTGCGACCCACATCAGGCCGATGTTGTTGGCGAGCAGACCGAGGTTCATGGCGAACATGAGGGTCTGGTACATGGCATGATAGAAGCGCAGATAGCGCGGCGTCAGCCGACCGACCTCCAGCTCGTGGCCAATGTAGCTCGCGCTGAACGCGCTGGTCGTGAAGGCGACGAAAGTGGTGAGCACGACAAACACCACGTTGAGATCGTCGACAAACAGGAAGGTGCCAGGCGCGGGCCGCTCAATAAGCAGGGAGAGCGCGGCCACAAGGGTAGCGAAGGAGATCAGCACATTGAGGCGCGCGCTCAGCCAGTAGCCGGGCAGCAATGCCAGCACGACAGCGCCGCTCCCCGGGATCACTAGGACGGCGCTCAGAGCATCGAGTGCCGGATTGAGCTCAGCCGGGCTCACAACCGCTCCCCCCGGAAGGCATCGAGCGCGCCTACATCCACCGAGTCGAACCGTTCGCGGATGCGGAACAGGAATACACCGATAACGATGAACGCGATGAGGACGGAGAAGGCGATGCTGATCTCGACCACCAACGGCATGCCTTTGGCACCGGCGGCGGCCAGGATCATACCGTTCTCGAGCGACATGAAGCCGACCACCTGGCTCACGGCGTTGCGGCGCGTCACCATCATCAACAGCCCGAGCAGGACGACCGAGAGCGCGAACGCCAAATCCTCGCGGGCGAGCGGGTCGGCCTGGGCCGTAGCCTTCAGCATGACCACCATCGACAGGGCAACGAGCCCCATGCCGGCCAGCATGGTTGGGCCGATTCCCACCACCGTCTCGATTGTGCGATGGATGCCGAGCCGCACGACGATGCGCCGCAGCGCCACCGGGATCACCATGGCCTTGAGCCCGAGGGCAATGAGCGCCGTGATGTAGAGGTGCGGCGCGTGCTGAACCTGGGCCTGCCAGGCAACGGATAGCGACAGCACCACTGCGTGCAGGGCAAATACGTTGAGAAGCGCGAACATGCGGTCCTGATAGAGCAGCATCAGGCTCAGGAGCACCAGCCCGCCGGCCAGCATGTGTGCGACGTCGAACCAAGCCCCGGTCACGCTAGAAGCTCCCCGAGACGAATCGCAGCAACGTGCCGAGCAGGCCGAGCATGAGAGCAATGCCAAGGAAGTCGGGCACGCGAAACACCCGCATCTTGGCGATCGAGGTCTCAAACAGCACGAGCAGGAAACCGCCGACCGACAATTTGATGAGATAGGACACGATACCGACGATAAAGGCACGGAAATCGCCGTCCGGTCCGGCCAAACCCCAGGGAAAGAAGATGCAGGCAATGAGGGAGACGTAGAGCAGCAACTTAGTGGCTGCAGCCAGCTCGATCATCGCGAGATGACGGCCCGAATATTCCAGCACCATCGCCTCGTGTACCATGGTGAGCTCAAGGTGCGTGGCCGGGTTGTCCACGGGGATGCGTCCGTTCTCGGCAATGGCGACGATGATGAGGGCCACCAATGCCAGGCCCAGCGAGACACGCAAGGAAGCATTAGTGAGGATGAATTGGGCGATGCTCGAGAGCTGGGTCGAGCCGGCGATCAGCGCCACGGTGAAAACAATCATGATCATTGCCGGCTCGGCGAGGGAAGCAAACATCATCTCACGGCTGGAGCCGATGCCACCGAAGCTGGTGCCGATATCCATGCCGACGAGAGCCAGGAAGAAGCGCGCCGAGCCGATGAGCGCGGTAATGGCGATGAGATCGGCGGCCCAGCTAAACGTGAGGCCGGTTGCGAATGTCGGCACCAGCGCCGCCGCCACCCAAGTGGCGGCGAAGATCATGTAGGGGCCGCTGCGGAAGAGCCACGAAGCATTCTCAGCGATCACGGCTTGCTTGCGAATGAGCCGCAGCAGATCGCGATAGGGTTGCAACAGCGGCGGCCCGCGCCGGCGCAGCATACGTGCCTTGACCATGCGCGTGAATCCCAGCAGGAGGGGCGCCAGCGCCAGGACCAGCAGCATTTGCACTCCCTGTGCGGCGAGATCGCGGATCACGGCCATATCGACACCAGCAACAGCAGACCGATGAGGGCGACGAAGACGAGGCTCAAGTACTGGCGGATCGTCAGGAACTGCAGGCGGTTGAGCCATTCGGCCAGTAGGGACACAAGGCCGGCAAGGGGCGCATAAAAGGTCTCCCAGACGAGATCGCGCACCGTCACCGTGAGCCGGGACGCACGTGCATCGCCGGGTGCGGCCATGTCAACGCGCTCGGTTGCACGAAACACCACGGAGCCAAACACGCGCCTGATCGGCTGAGCGAAGCTGTCGGCGGTGTACTGCGTGGCCGGGCTCGGGTCGGGAAAACCGCAATCCCAGGCCGGTGCGCGGCGGACTTCGCGCGAAGCGAAGCGGTGGATAACCTCGATGGTAAGGAGCGTCGAAATTAGGATGAACAGGAAGACGAGGAGGCCATTATAGGAACTGCGGCTCTCGCCGATGGGCACGATCGAAAGCCAGGGCAATGCGGTCTGCGCGGGCATGCGCGCGCCGACCAGTCCCTGCGTCACCGGTGCCAGGGCGTCGATGAAGAGGCCCGGTAGGATCCCCGATACGAGGCAGAGGAGGGCGAACGCGAGCATGGCGGCAAGCGACGCCCGGTCGGTCTCGTGCGCGCTGGCAGCCAGGGGAGTGCGCGGCCGACCGAGGAACGTGACGCCGAAGGCCTTGACGAAGCAGGCAGCTGCAAGCGCGGCGGACAATGCCAGCATGGCGCCGACGGCGGGAACGATGAGCTTGAGAGCCCACGACGGCAGGGCAGGGCTGAGTAGGATGGCTTGAAAGGTGAGCCACTCGGAAACGAAACCGTTGAGCGGGGGGAGCGCCGAGATGGCGGTACAGCCGGTGAGGAAGGCGAAGGCCGTCAGCGGCATGTTATGGATGAGCCCGCCCAGCCGTTCCATGTCACGCTCGCCCGTGGCATTGAGCACCGCGCCGGCGCCAAAGAAGAGCAGGCTCTTGAACAGACAATGGTTGAAGACGTGGAATAGGGCGGCGGTCAGCGCTAGGGCAGCCGGGGCTTGCATGCCGTGCGCCGAAAATGCCAGCGCCAAGCCGAGGCCAATAAAGATGATGCCGATGTTCTCTACCGTATGGTAGGCGAGCAGCCGCTTCAGGTCATGCTGCATGAGCGCGCTCAATACGCCCAAAACGCAGGTGACGCCGGCAACGGTGATCACCAGGATGCTCCACCACCAATCGGCCGGTCCCATTAGGTCAAAAACGATGCGCACGAAGCCATAGACGGCAACCTTGGTCATCACGCCGCTCATGAGGGCAGAGACATGGCTCGGTGCCGCCGGATGCGCGAGTGGCAGCCACACGTGCAGCGGCACCAATCCGGCCTTAGAGCCCGTGCCGATGAGCACCAGCGTCAGGGTGAGGCCCGGTAAGGCCGCTGCAACCGATCTGATGTCGCGGAACGCATAACCTCCGCCGCTGCCTGCCAGCAGGCCGAAGGCCAAGAGCAATGTGAGCGTGCCGAAGCTCGCCATGACGATGTAGATGTAGCCTGCGCGCCGGTTCTCGGCTTCCATGTGGTGGGACATCACCAGCGCCCACGATGACAGCGACATGAATTCCCAGGCGATAAGGAAGGCGAAGGCGTCGTCGGCCAACACGACGAGATTCATGCCGGCCAGAAATGCCGGATAGAACGGCAGCACTCGGCCAGGCGCGGTCTCGTACCGGCCGTAGCCGATGGCAAACAGGCTGGCACCGGCGCCGCCGAGATTGGTCACCAGAAGAAAAAAGGCGCTCAGCGCATCGATACGAAAATGTGCGCCGATCCAGGGCAACCCAATCGGTAGGACCAGGGTCGGGGCCGGATCTGCTCCTGCCAAGAGCGCAGAACCCGCGATGCCCAGGAGCACAGAGCACGCCATGAAACATATGGGATAGACGAAATTGCTGGCACCGCGCAGCGCTTGCAGCGCCATGGCCAACAGCGCCGCAGTCAACAGGACCGCTACGCCCATGAGCGCCATGGCAACCAGCATGGCCTTCCTTCCCCCTTCGTGTGTCCGCCTCACTGAGCTTCAATCGCGCGCGTGCCGGGCACTCCCGTGCCGTCGGCTCGATTTCGAGCCGATGGGGTGGCAGGTGCGCATTAGCAAGGGGGTGCCCCCGCATCAACGTGTCGAAGCGACGCTGATCCGGGCAGCGCCTCGCGCCGGCCGCGGATGACCGCCGCAGTCAGGTTCGCTGCGATCCGCACAGAAAGGTCGAGGGAGAGACGGTGCGTCGGTTGGTGCGCTTTATGCGTTGTGTTTGTGGCCTTGGCTGACAAACGCCACGGCAACTGCGAAAACAACGCGCGCGTATCGATGCGCCGTCAACAGGACGCCGGTTGGCGCGCGGGGTGCGCGCGAGCGCAACTGCTTTGAGGGCAAGCCTCCGCGCGCGCAGCCCCTTGCAACGCCTTGTCGAGGCGACCCTCAACTGCGATGGTAGGGATGACCGGCGAGGATGGTGGCCGACCGGTAGAGCTGCTCAGCCAGCACAATGCGGGCAAGCCCGTGCGGCAGCGTCATGGGCCCCAATGCCAGCGTCCTGTGGGCCGCAGCGCGCACCGCCTGCGCTAGGCCGTCGGGTCCGCCGATGAGAATAGCCAGCGTGCCGGTGCCATCATCGCGCAGCTTGGCCAACAGCTGCGCGAAGGCGTGGCTTGATAGCGCCTCGCCGCGCTCATCGAGCGCGATGATGCGTTGGGCATCGCGCGCCCGCTTGAGCAACGCGGTAGCCTCCTCATCCCGTCGCCTGGCTGCGCCGCTGGCGCGGCTCTCGGAAAGCTCATGCCAAATGACAGGACCGAACCCAAGCCGTTTGCCCAAGTCCACGAAGCGATCGCGATAGCGCCCCAACAGCTCGCGCTCTGCCCCGTCCTTCACCCGGCCTACCGCGGCAACGATGAGATGCATGGCTCAATGCTCCGCAACCCATCCCGGACGCGGGTCGAGCCATGGCGGGCCTCGAACTGCGGCCCGAGGGGGTCGATGAAGCCAGCGAAACCCCGCGAGCGCGGACGCAACAATCCCCGTCGCGGGCTAGCCGCGAGGCATCGAGCGGGCACGGCAAAGCTGCATTCGCCTACGCCGCAGCCTGGCCAGGCTCTCGCTAGTGCGTCGTGGCCGCGTCGCTCGGCCGCTCGGCCGACCACATCTTCTCGAGGTTATAGAACTCGCGTACCTCGGGCCTGAAGACGTGCACGATGATATCGCCGGCATCGAGCAGCACCCAATCGCACTGAGGTCGGCCTTCGATGCGCACGCGGCCGTGTCCGGCCTCTTTAAGCTTGCGCTGGACCTGCTCGGCGATGGCTCCGACGTGCCGATCCGAGCGGCCCGAAGCGATCACCATGAAGTCGCCGATGGAAGATTTCCCCCGAATATCGATCACCACCACGTTCTCGGCTTTGGCATCATCGAGCCAACGGGCGATGTGAGCGAGGAGGGCTTCCGAGTCGTGCGTGGACACGAGTTCGGCTGGAGGCGTGCTCCTGCGAGCACCCTCAAGTGCGGTTGGCATATGGGGCTGATTGTCCTTTCGTCATCAAACCCAAGTGGGTGGACGCGAACCCAAGGCCTCCGGCGACCCCCTTGATGAGGCGGCGACCCCGTTCGCTGCCGCAAACCCCGCAACGGCGAGATTCGCTCCCCTTAAGATAGACGCTTGGCCGGGGCTCCTTCAAGACCCTCAGGAGGGTTTGCGAGGCGCTGTGCGCTCCGACTGCTCGGCCTCGTGGTCAGCCGCCGACCGCGATTGTGGCTTTTTGGCAACGGCTGTCCCCCGCGGTGCCTTAGTGCGCAGCGCGGTCGAGGAGAGATGGGAGAGCGGCCCTGAGAGGAATGTCCAGGCTGGCGCGGGTCGGAGCGCCAAGCCAGCGGCGTCGGCCTCGGGCACGCGCGCTGCCGCGAAGGCGCGAGCCGCCTTGGAGGCCAAGGCCTTCATGCGCCAACCCGGTCGGTCCACCACGGCGATGGGCACCATGGTGAAGATCTCGCGCCAGCGCTGCCAGCGATCAAAGGTGGCGAGGTTGTCGGCCCCCATGATCCACACGAAGCGAACCAGCGGGCTGCGTGACTTGAGAAACGCCAGCGTTGAAGCGGTGTAGGGCGCCTGGAGGTCCTTCTCGAAATCTGTGACGACGATGTGGGGGTTCTTCGCCACCTCGCGGCACAAGGCCATCCGATCGCCCAGCGGCATCGTTCCGATCCGCCTCTTCAGCGGGTTACCCGGCGATACCACCCACCAGACCTTGTCGAGCCCCAGCCGCTTCAGGGCGGCCTCGCTGATCATGCGATGGGCGACGTGCGGGGGGTTGAACGAGCCACCCAGCAGGCCGATGACCTGGCCGTGGGCGGCATAGGGTGGGCGCGCCTTGATGGGGCCGAAGCCGGTGGGGGTGGTGGGGGGCATGCGAGCTACGGGCTACGTCTCGGCTGATCGATCGAGCGCCCGCAATCCTAGCGCGGCGCAGCTTGGCAACGAAAGGGCCTGCGCGCGGCGCCCGAGGATCAACCCCTGCCGGGCACCTCGCGCATCGCGAGGCCGTCTATTGTTTGAAGAGCGCGGAAAGAGAGAACGAGGATGCCCTGACAACCGGGGGCTTGTCGGCAACCTGCGGATGGGGCTCGTCGAGGTAAACGTTCACTCCGGTGGCGCGCCCATCGCCGATCAGGGAGGAGACATAGGCCCATCCATTGGGCTCCAGCGCCAGACATGCCTCTGACATTTCGCCCTTCAGGCGCACGTGGATGGCAATGTTTCCTCGCGCCATCATGGCCGCGGTCTGTGCGGCGCTGAACTTGTCCTTATTCCACAAGCGCGTCAGGTAGATGCCGGCGACCAAGCGCTTGGTCTTTGGTCCCCAGCTGACCCTGTTGTCCTTGTCCGTCGCGAAGGCATACTCACCCGGCGGCAGGGGACCAATGGCGCGTGCGGCAAGACAATCGGGATCTGGATTGTTTCTGCAAGCCTCTCGTCCGGAGATCGCCCACGCAATGGTCATGCCATTGTGTTGCGGGTCATCGGCCACGACAAATAGCCGCCCGGTCGTTATCGTGTAGCCCAGGCGGAAGCTCCTCAAGGCATCAGGAACATTGCGAACGACGTCTTCAAACGGGCTGCAGATCTCGCCGTCCGTGAGCTTCCTCTCATAGCCTCGGTGTTGGATCGTCACATAATTGACCCCTGGGGCACAGTCCCATTGCGGCAACACGTGCTTTTCTGAAAGGGGGACCGCCGGCGTAAATTCCTTGGCGGTGACCTTTGGCAATGGCAACGACACCTCGTGCTTGCGGGTCGTTACAAGCCAAGGGGTCGCCACCGAGGTTGTGGATGGAACTTTCGTCTGGTTCTTGAGCTGCTTGCATTCCTCGGACAATTCGGGGGGACGGATTTGCTTGATGGCAAGCTGCCGGGCAAGCGCGCTGGTCGCTCCCTGCTTTATGTAGGCTTCGACAAGCGCATGCTGAACTTCGAGCTGCTCTTGCGACAGCTCGAAAATGCAATACTCGTAGATCCGATTGCCGACTTGGCTGAAGAAGTTGGCGATGTCAGCCGCGGCCGTTGACGATGGCCCGTCCGTCGCCGGAGGCCCGCCCATCGCCGGCGGGGTGGCCGAAGCCTTGGTCTGCTGCGCCACGCCGTGGCCAGTCGCCAGCAACAGCAGCGCGCCCGCCACGAGCAGCGATTGGCTTTTCGACCTGTCCCTCGTCATCCTGCGCAGGATCCCCCACCGCGAACCCGCCTCTGCAAGCATGCTCCTTGAGCGAGCCGACCGAGTGAGGCTGGCAACTCGAGCCTGAACCCGCTTCGCCACAAACGCTATCACGCTACTCTACGCCCGAATCGTGTTCATAATCAGATGCGGGGAGAATCGCCAGGGGCAGACCCACCTTCTGTCTGAACCACCCTCGAGCAGAATTGCATGAGGCAACCCGCCGCACCACGAGCCCCGCTCGCGCCCTTTTCTACCCATGTGGGGCGCGTTCAGAGCTGGCCCCCATCACCCCAAGCTTCGAGCAGGCGGCAGTATTGGGCATCCCGATAGCGCGACAGCAGGAATGCTGGCGCATAGGCGGGTAGCGGGCGCTCCAATACGTGATTTGCGAGCAGCTCTCCACCGGCGCAGGCGGCCATGACACCAAATCCCGAGAACGCCCCGGACACATAGACCCCCGCAAGCGGCAAGGGGCCGATCAGGGGCCGGTTCTCGCGGGTCTTGATGTAGTAACCCCCATCGACGTGGGGCTTGGACCCCCTATCGGCATAGGCGCGGAGCGCCGGCACCATGGTCGACATGGCGCGCAGTGCGATCTCGGCGTAGTTCGCCTCCTCCGGGAGCGGAAAGACCACGTCCGTTGGCTGGTTGTTGTAATTGAACAACACCAGCAGCGTTGTGCTGGCACCGCCGCCCTCCGGGCGCCCGTGCACGCCCGACGGGAACTTCTGGAGCAACCAACGCGCATCCTTGTCGTCGGCGAGCGCAGCGCGCTCGTCCTGGCTCCACGGCAAATACTGCTCGTCAAGCCAGATCGACATCGGCGCGGTGCGCGGCACGGCGCCGAGCGGATCGGGCAGGCTGATTTTCAGGTGTCGCTCGGCCACGACGGGCAGCTCGACGCCGATCAGGCGAGCGACCGGCTGCAGCATCGGTCCCGCCGCCAGCACGACATGCGTGGCCTCGAGCGCCGATCGCTGGCCCTGATCCTCCACTTGGACCGAGCGGACACGCCCCGCGCGAGCATCGATGCCAACAACCTTGGCCTTGATGAGCCTTGCACCCTGCGAACGGGCTGCCTCCAGCATGACCATTCCGAGCTGTTGGGCGCTCATCCAGCCGGCACGCCGCGCGTGGACGACGGCTCGGGTATGGTGTGAGAGATAGGGAAAATGGTGGCGAATGAGGCTCGCGTTGGTGAGGACGTCGGCGCCGGTCAGCGCCGCGTCGAAACCCGCCTGAGGCGAGGGCGTGTACGGGCTAGAAGCCGTGTCATGGATGCGCAGGGGGCCGCTGCCGTGGCCCTCGGCTACGAGCGCCTGTTCACAGAGCCAAGCGACCTTGCTTGCCTCAGCTGTCGCAAACAAATACCCGCGCCGGTTCATATTGATGCGGTTGTGGGTCGCGCACGCGATCTCCTCGATGAGGTCGATGCTGCGGTTCATGAATGCGGTCATGGCCCGATCGGGCCCAGGCCACCAGTTGCGATAGGCTTCGGTCGATTTGTCCGACGTGAGCGAGAGCGGGCTCTTCTCCTCGACGATGACAACGTTGGAATGCCCCTGCTTGACGACCAGATGATAGGCGGCCGCGATCCCGGCCATGCCCGCTCCACAGATGACGATCCTCGATGACGTGGCCATAACTTGGTGGCGTTCCATGCCGTGGGCCGCTGACTGGCCCCGCTGACTGGGCCCCTGACTGGCCCCCTGACTGGCCCCCTGACTGGCCCCCTGACTGGCCCCCTGACTGGCCCCCTGACTGGC